>Ga0272446_1000777_pt1 | contig 48539 bp, 43 predicted proteins | sample YNPCB0061_FD_194587 | JGI IMG/M metagenome (GOLD analysis project Ga0272446, IMG submission 194587) | Hot spring microbial mat communities from Yellowstone National Park, WY, United States - YNP-CB-006-1 | ecosystem: Environmental > Aquatic > Thermal springs > Hot (42-90C) > Sediment | place...
ATGTTTTGCCGCCTGAAAGATGCCCGGCGTATCGCCACACGCTATGACAAAGACGCCGTCGTCTTCCTTAACGCCATATGCCTGGTTTCAACAGTTTACTGGTGGCTCAATTGAGTCCAGACCCTAGATATAATGGCACAACAAGATTTTTTGATGCAGCGGAAAAATAAAACCGGCATATTCGGTGAGGTCATGGATAAGATACGAGAAGCAATGGAACCGGCCACATGTTATGCATCCAACCCTTCAAGTCCCCGGCCACCTCGACGTAAAAAACTGTGTCTGCTGGCCCAATTTGCGCCGCAGTGAAAGCGCTTATCAGCCGAATTTATTGCTTCTCGTGAACCCGGTCGGTGGCAGGCGGCCGGCCTGGGCGCGTTCGCCGCGCCATGAGCGCAGATCGGTTTCCGTACGCTCGCGATCGCCGGATTTCCAGGTAAGCCCGTCTTTGTAATTGAAGCTTTTCACGTCCGACAACTCGCCGTCCTTATAGCGCTGTAAAATCACGCCGCGGCCGCGGGCCATCTCGGGCAATTGCTCGACCGGAAACAACAGAAGTTTCCGGTTAGTGCCGATGACAGCTATGTAATCCCCCTCCACCGGACTCAAGGCCGCAGCGCGTGCGCCGCTGTTGAGGTTAAGCACCTGCTTGCCGCTTCGGGTTTGCGCCAGCACGTCTTTAGCCTTCACGATAAAACCGCGCCCGTCGCTCGATGCCACTATTAATTTCTGTTCCGGCTGATATTTCACGATGCCGACGATTTCCGCTTCGTTGGGCAAATCGATCATCAGGCGCACCGGCTCGCCGAAGCCGCGTCCGCCCGGCAATTTATCCACGCCCAACGTGTAAAACCGCCCATTACCGGCGAACAGCAACAGCTTGTCCGTCGTCTCGGCCTCAAGAATAAAACGCTCCCCATCGCCTTCCTTATACTTGATGCTGTCGGTGGCAAGGCCGTGGCCGCGCATTGCGCGAATCCAGCCTTTTTCCGAGCATACGACCGTGACATCTTCGCGTTCGACCACCGCTTCGACCGGCACCTCGATTTCCGCAGGCGGTTCCGCCAGTTCCGTGCGTCGCGCGCCGAGTTTCGTGTTTTTGCCGAATTTCTGCTTTAACTCGGCCAGTTCCATGTCGATGCGCTGCCAGCGCAATCCTTCATCTTTCAGGAGCTTTTTCAGGTCCGCCCGCTTCGCCGAAAGCTCTTTCTCCTCGCCGCGAATTTGCATTTCTTCAAGCTTGCGCAGCGCGCGCAGGCGCATGTTCAAAATCGCTTCCGCCTGCGTTTCCGTAAGGCCGAAGGTTTTCATCAGCACGGGTTTCGGCTCGTCCTGCGTGCGGATGATCCTGATCACTTTGTCGATGTTGAGATAGGCGATCATGTAGCCGGCCAGAACCTCGAGCCGTTCCTCGATTTTGCCGAGCTGATGTTTCGAGCGGCGCACCAGAACTTCATGGCGATGATCGAGATACGCCCGCAGCGCTTCCCGCAAGCTCATCACCTGAGGCACGCCATCTTTGTCCAAAACGTTCAGATTCAGCGGGATCTTGACCTCAAGCTCCGTGAGTTTAAACAGCGACTCCATCATAACGGCTGGATCGACGTTCCGGCTTTTCGGCACAAGTATCAGGCGCACGTCGTCGGCGGATTCGTCGCGAATGTCGTCCAGAAGCGGCAGTTTGCGCGCCAGCAGCAATTCGGCGATCTTCTCTATCAGCCGCGCTTTGGGCACCTGATAGGGCATCCCGGTCACGACGATTTGCCACTGCCCCTGTTTAAGCTCTTCCTTTTTCCACTTCGCGCGCAGGCGGAACGAGCCGCGGCCGGTTTTATAAGCCTCGACAATCGCCTCGCGGCTTTCGACCAAAACTCCGCCGGTGGGGAAATCAGGTCCGGGCACGAGCGATGCAAGTTTTTCCGGTGTCACGTTGGGATGCTGGATAATGTGGCGCATGGCGTCGCACAGCTCGGCAACGTTGTGCGGCGGAATGCTCGTGGCCATGCCGACGGCAATCCCCGTCGCGCCGTTGGCCAGTAAATTCGGGAATGCCGCAGGCAGAACGACCGGCTCTTCCCCGCTGCCGTCGTATGTCGCGCGGAATTCCACCGCGTCGTCGTCGATGCCTTCCAGCAACAGCCGCGCGACCTCGGTCAGCCGCGCCTCGGTATAACGCATCGCGGCGGCGTTATCGCCATCGATATTGCCGAAGTTTCCCTGTCCTTCGACCAGCGGATAGCGTTGCGAGAAATCCTGGGCCAGCCGCACCAGCGCGTCATAAACCGCCGTGTCGCCGTGCGGGTGAAATTTGCCGATCACGTCGCCGACGACGCGCGCCGATTTTTTGGGAGGCAGGTTCGGCTCCAGCTTCAGTTCGCGCATGGCGTACAGCAAGCGCCTGTGCACCGGCTTCAGCCCGTCGCGCACGTCGGGCAGCGACCGCGCCATGATGGTGGACAGAGCATAGGAAAGATATCGCTCCGCCAACGCTTCCGACAGCCGTTTATCGACTATAGGCTGCGGCGGCTCTTCTGGCGCTTTGGTCTTTGTTGTGGTGCGGGACATTCTCAAAAGATATGTGCTGTGAATCAATCTTCAACGCATTGATATTCGCGCAAGACCCGAAAAGGCAAGCATTAACCATATCCTCAAGCATGAGGAAAGTATTTATTTTTGCAAAGACGGCCATAAATTGCTAGCTTGGGTTTGGATCCTTTGACGGAGCTAACACTATGTCGCCGGCAATAAAGTTTATGACGAAAGAGGAAATAGAGCCTGTTAAGAAAGAGTTGTTTTCTCGCGGCTTCGTTCTCGGCCACATGACCCTTTGTTTTTATACTCCCGAGGGAAAAGTTGCTCTTGCCATTCTTGATGAAAAAGATACAGAGGAATTCAAAAATTTTTGTGCCAGTTCTCGTGACGAGATTGATCAAAGAACTTATGAAGCTTTGATGAAAAGAGAGAATCTCCTCAAATTGCTTAATGGCTGTTAACCATCAGGAATGATGCAGAACGTCTGAATTTTTTAAATAGTGTTAACTGTTCAATCACTCTTTCCGAATAGAATGTCCCACATATTTCACGAAGGGATATTCTTAATGCCTTTGATCGATATGCCGGATGATATTGCCAAGACGTGCTTGGCCGTTTTTCGAAAAGAAGGGAGAAGGAAAGATCGCGTTGCCGCAATAGCGATGAATTTATTTCTTTCTGGAATCGAAGATGGGGTTATATCACTCGGCGCAGCTAGAAAATTTCTCTCAGATGATACGAAGGTTTCTGATTTTATTAAAAGAATCAGGCAGAGAATTAATAGAGAGCGGAAAGAGGCAACAAAAAAAGAAGGGCATAAAAAAGCGACGTTCACGTTGTTATTGGCTTGCTCAAAAGGGTTATGGAAAACACCGATCCAATAGCCGCCCGAAAATCCAGTTTCTGGACAAACATTCGCGCAGGAGCAATTTATTTCCTCGCTGGCATTGTTGCGAGTCCGCTGTTTTCAATTGTTTTCAAAAAGCCTCTGGACTCCCTCGACAAATGGCTTAATTCCGAAACCGGGCCGGAAACCGGAAAAAGGCAGCAGCCCCCTGCTCCGCCATCGCAGGATCGGGAAATCCTTATCGAAAACGTCGGCGTGAAAAACGGAGCCATCCCGTCACGTCTTCCCGCTAACGTTATAGCGCCGATTGGATTCAGGTTCAGAAATCCGGCCAGGCCTTTTTCAAACAACCGCGCCCGGGCTTGTCCCGAAGCCATCCGCCTGATTTCCTCGCCTGCGGATGTGCGCGTCATCTGCACAAGGCCGGACGTTCCGGTCATCCGCAGCCGTCTGGCCGCCGGCCAACGCCCCCGCTGAATCTCACCTCTTATAAAACCCCCGCAACCTCTCCCGCGCCGGCGGCAAGGTATGCGCAGGAGCGCCGGCCATGCGGGCTGGCAAACACGTGCCGCGCAAGGAAATGGCCGGTGAGATCCAGTCCTTGCGCGATATCCTCCGGAGTCCATGTCTCCGACTTGCCGCGCAAAAAACCCGGCAGCGTAAAAAGCCTGTCCTTATATGGTTCTGCCGCTTCGCGCGAAACGGCCCGACCTGTGCGCGGGCTTAAGTGCGAAAGATCGCCATTCGTGCCGTTAACGGCGCACCTGGAAAAATCCATCCCGTACCCAAGCGCGCGCAATAGTTCAGTCTCCCATTTCACATACGCGGGTGCCCACAGTGCAGGATCGGACCACCCGAGCAGGGCCAGCAGTCCGGCATATACGCCCGGCACAGACTGACTCTCCGGTAAACTGGCCTCGGTAACAGCACAGGCGCTTGAGATGATCGCCAGAATTTCCGGATTATCCAACCACGGCGCGGCGTGCGGCGTGATAACCTCAAGCGCATATGTTCCCAATTGATCCAGCAGCCGCGCGCGCCAACGCGCCTTTACGTGATTGCCCGGTTGAAGCGTGCTTTGCGCCTTTCTTCCCTGCCCTCCGGGCAACAGGCCGGTATGGCATCCGTGCTGTGCCGTCAGCAGCATCACGATAGCCGCAGTTTCTCCGCGCGGTTTGGCTGACAGCACTATGCCTTCGTCAATCCTTTACTTGTGACTTGCTATAGTTAACCCTTTTGCCCTTTTGCCCTTTTTCCCCGACGATTAATTGACAATGATAAGGGTGGCAAATAAATTGGAGTGTTATTTACTTGCCTTTTTAAGGAGATTTTTCGTGTCCAAACAGCCCAAAGACATAGAAGAAATTTCCAAGGTCATCGTCCTGCTGGAGAATTTTGGCGGAACAAAACGTGAGATCACCCTTCCCAGACTCCAAGGTAATCTCGGCAAAGGTTTTATTGCCGATACCGCTCCACTGAAGGACACGGGCGTTATTCTTGTGTCCAAAGGCGGAAGAGCCGTGACCCCCCACGAAAAAACCGAAATCAGTTTCGTCGATGGAGAGGCATGCAAGCTTTACTTGCGCGGCTATGACTTTACGGATCTTGTTGATCGGGACATCATCGAAATTTTCGGGCTTCTGATCGACGGTGATCTGCCGGATGAGGATCGCTATAACGTGCTTGAAGACAGGTTCTTCTTCCACAGACACATGCCCCCCGAAGTAAGAAAAGCCCTGAAATCGGACTTCTGTTTGGGAAAGAATCCCCTTTTCGTTATGCACCACGCAATGAGCCTGGTGACTCTTGCCATGCATCCAAGTTCTCCCCCTGCCGCCGGTCACAGCGCCCTTCGGGAAGAACTCAACGCCATATACGGCATGTTCCCGGCGCTGACGGCCGCTGCTTTTCATCTTTCAAAAGGCAGAAAAAACTTTGTCGATCCGCCGTCTTCGGGAAGGTATGTCGAGCGGCTTGAATATATGTTGTTCGGCGATCGCTCTGGTTTCGCGCCTGATCCATTGCGGCAGTTCTGCCTCAACCTGACTTTGGTAACCATGTGCGAACACGGCAGCAACGCTTCCATGTCCAGCGCTCTTGCAACGCATGAGGCCGGAACCGTGCCTCAGCTTTCCATCGCCAATTTTCTGGCAACGCTTTCGGGCAAAAGGCATGGCGGCGCGACCGAAGACGTTATGCGTATGTTCGAAAAAATCCTTGACGACAGGGGGCGCAGCCACGATGAAGCTATTGCCGACATCGCTGCACGTTTTGAAAACAAGCAGATAACTCTTCCCGGGTACGGGCACGGCCTGTACAAAGGCAACGATCCGCGCATGATAACGATATTCAATATCCTTGCGCGTCTTAAGGAACACGGCATAAGCAATGAGCGGTTTGATATTGCCATCAAGCTCAAGGAAGCCGTGGAGAAAACCGCCCGTTTTCAGGAGCTTCCTTACGGGTTCAATGTCGATTTTGTCAGCGGGGTTCTCGAATTCATAGCCGGCCTGCCGGCCAACATGGCGGGCGCAATGTTCGCTCTTAGCCGCATCGCCGGCGTCGTTGCCCGCATAAGGGAAGCAACAAAAACGGTTCAACTGGAAGGCGGCCGTTTCGACGAAGTTCCTGCACCGCTCATCCGTTTTCCGGAATACTCTGGCATCACGCACACACGCTCGATCGAAAACGCCCCGCCTCCTGCTGTTGATCTGGGCGTGGATGCGCTTCTCCGGGGTATCAGGAAAAATCCGGTCATGGCCGCAGGACGCACCCTTGCGCCTGCCCCCTGAAAAACCCGGCGCACATCATCGTATGAACATTAAAAAAGATTTACCAGCATACCAGCTTTACAAGTGGCCCAAGATAATGTCATGGCGCGGGCGATTCAAGGACAACATACAGGCAGATTTCCTTATCCATAAAGCCGTAAAGCAGCCTATTGTTCCACGCCCGTCTGGAACGAAGCCATCACCGCGGCGGTCATTATATCCGAGACCGAAGCGTTCATGCGCACTATCTGCACCGGTTTGTCGAAGCCTTGCAGTATTGGCCCGATTACGTTGGCTCCGCCTATGTTTTCCAGAAGTTTCGACGCTATATGCGCAGTCTGCAGGTTGGGCATGATCAAGATGTTCGCGGGGCCGGTAAGCCGGCAAAACGGATACAGCCTTTGCATCAACTGGTAGTTCAGCGCCACGTCGGCAGACATTTCGCCGTCAAATTCAAAGTCAACCTTTCTTTCGTTCAGTATTTTCACCGCGGCACGTATAGGCTCGGCGTTTGGCCCTTGCGGCTGGCCGAAGCTGGCGAACGAAAGCAGCGCCACCCTGGGCTCGTGGCCAAGGCGATGCGCCCACTCCGCCGTGCGGACAGCGATCTCCGCCAGCCGCGCCGGCGATGGAGAAACGTTTACCACGGTATCGGCCAGAAATACGGTGTGATTCTGCGCTATCACTATCGAAAGGCCGAAAACACCGGAAGAAGACGAGGATTCAATCAGCAGCTTTACATCCCTGTAATTGGAAACGAAGCCGCGCGCCAGACCGGTTACCATGGCGTCGGCCTCCTCCATGGCCAGCATCGCCGAAGCCAGCATGTTGCCGTTCTGGTTAACTGCCATTTCGCAATCACGTTTCATATAACCGCGACGGTGTAGATTCATGTAAAGAAAATCACGATAGCGCGCGTTGTTCAAGTTCGGCCCCATATCGTTTATTTCGATGCCGTTATCGCCGACAAAGTTTATCGCGCGCAGTTGTTCTCTGATAACCGTTTCGCGCCCCAACAAAACCGGTGTCCCGTATCCTCCGTTTTTAAATTGAACCGCGGCGCGAATCACCCTTTCGTCCTCGCCGTCGGCAAAAACGACACGGCGCGGATTGGATCGCGCAGCGCGGAAAATGAGCTCGAGACTGTCGGCAGTGGGATCAAGGCGGGCGCGCAGCGACTGGCGATACGCCGCGAAATCGGCGATCGGCTTGCGCGCCACGCCGGTCTGCATGGCCGCTTCAGCCACCGCCGCGGGAATGCGGCGCACCAGCCGCGGATCGAACGGCACGGGTATTATATATTCCGGACCATAAGTGACGCGCCTTCCGCCGTAAGCGGCGCTTACCTCGTCCGGCACATGCTCCCGCGCAAGATCGGCCAACGCCCTCGCCGCGGCGAGCTTCATTTCGTCGTTGATCGCCGAAGCGCGGACATCGAGAGCGCCGCGGAAAATGTATGGAAACCCGAGAACATTGTTTATCTGATTAGGATAATCTGACCTGCCGGTGGCCACTATGGCGTCCGGACGCGCCGCCAATGCCTCTTCCGGCGTTATTTCCGGGTTAGGATTCGCCATGGCGAAAATCACCGGCTTTTTGGCCATTGTCTTGACCATCTCTTGCGATAGCGCTCCTTTCGCCGAAAGGCCGAGAAAGACATCGGCTCCTTTGATAGCGTCCTCGAGGGTACGAGCTTTGGTTTCCACAGCGAAGGATTCTTTCCACGGGTTCATATCTTCGCGGCCCTTGTAAAGGACTCCTTTGGTATCGCACATGATTATGTTGCCGGCAGGAAGCCCCAAGGCCTTTATCAAGCTGGCGCAGGCGATCGCCGCCGCGCCCGCGCCGTTGATTACTACATGCGGTTTCTTGATGTTCCTTCCGGTTATATCAAGCGCGTTTATAAGACCGGCAACGGCTATAATGGCGGTTCCGTGTTGATCGTCGTGAAAAACCGGTATATCCATCGTTTCGCGCAGGCGCTGTTCTATTACGAAACACTCCGGCGCTTTTATGTCTTCAAGATTTATCCCGCCGAACGTAGGCCCCAGCAGACGCACGCAATTGACGAATTCATCGACGTCCTCGGTGTTTATCTCAAGATCTATTGCGTCCACGTCGGCGAAACGCTTGAACAGTACGGCTTTGCCTTCCATAACCGGCTTGGAGGCCAAAGCGCCCAGATTCCCAAGCCCCAAAACCGCCGTGCCGTTGGAAATGATCGCCACCAGATTGCCGCGCACGGTGTAATCGTAAGCCGCCTCCGGATTTTCATGGATTCTCAGGCAAGGGGCGGCCACCCCAGGCGAATAGGCCAGCGAAAGATCGCGTTGCGTGGTAAGCGGCTTGGTCGGCAATATCTGCAGCTTGCCGGGACGGCCTTGTGCATGAAGGGCGAGCGCTTCCTCGTCCGTAACCCGGACTTTTACGTTCATGGACTTTTCCTCCCCCGTTTTTTTCTTGTCCTTATCAGGTCGCCTTATCGTTGTCTGCCGGATGTTTCATAAACAAAATTTTCTATTTCCGGCAGCCTAAATATCATCTTGGTTAACATAGTCTTAATTCATTGTGAGGCTAACTTGCAAGCATATATCGGGAAACGACTCGCATGTATCTTGCCGCATCACAACAACAGAAAAGCCTTCGCCCGGCGGCATTATGCAACGGCGCTATAACGGAAGCCGTGAAATTCCTTGCTGTCCTCGTTTTCATTGCCGCTGTCTGCTTGCTTGTCCCAAACCCCGGCTCAGTTTCTTACGCGGGAGATTTTTCTCCAAGCTTTATCCCCCCTGTAACGGTAAGCACTACAGAGCAAGGGGTGCCATTAAACGCGCAGGCCTCGGATCTGATGTTTGGCCTGTTCCTGGGCATAATAGTAGCGGCCTCGATTTATCTCTTTTTCATCTGGGCGATGATCCGCGACCGCGGCCAGGCTTCACTTATGTTCCTTCTTGTCTGCCTCGGCATGGACATGGCGGCGACCAACAACTTCGTGATGGAACAGCTGGGCGTCAGCGACCAAGCGCTACGCAAATTGCTACAAAACTACAGCATGATAATGGCCTATGCTTTCAGTCTTATGTTCACCTATTACTTCCTGGAAATAGACCTGCATGTGGAGAAATTGCAGCGGCCGTTTTATGCCTGGGGCGTTTTTTTGCTGTTGCTGCTGGTTTACGCGGTGTTTGATAAAAACTCGGTCTTTTTTGCGTTGCCGGTCCTTGGAGCCGTCACCATATCTCTCGTTTTGTTCGCCGGTCTTGGGGCTTTATACAAAAACGTAAGCGGAAGCCTTACCCATACGATAGCCTTCTTTTTCTTCCTGCTCGGCAACATGTCGCAGCCATTGTACGACCTGGGCTTCATCGAAACCATCGAGGAAAGCACCCGTATGTCGTACACGGCTTTCGCCGTCACCGCCCTTATGTTCGCTATAGTCATAGCCGTGCAGTTCGCGGCGCGGCAAGAGGAAAAGGAACGCGCGCTGGCGATAAGCAATGAGCGTTTTGCTCTGGCGGCCCTCGGTTCCAACGAAGGCCTTTTTGACTGGAACAAGGCCACCGGCGAAGTTTTCTTCTCCGGTCAGTTCCGCAAAATCCTGGACACGCCGATAGAATCCAGCGTTAAGGGCCTTAAGCACTGGATGAGAATGATATATCCCGCCGATCGGCGGATAATTTTCGCTGCCCTGCGCCGTTTCCGTGAAAATCTGAGCGCCTCGGTGATAACGTTCGAATACCGCATAAAGCACAAAAACCAGCAATGGCGTTGGCTGCACACAAAGGCGGTTGCCGTCCGCGACCAGCGGACCGGAGCAATCGTGCGTTATGTGGGATCCGTCGGCGATATAACGTCGAGAAAACAAGGCGAGGCGGCTCTGAAGGCCAGCGAAGCCAGGTTTCGCAGCATAACCGAGGCTCACCCGGTACCCGTGCTTATCGTCAGGCTCGACGACGCGCAGGTGCTTTACGCCAGTCCAGGCGCCGAGGCTCTGCTTGATCTACCCCACGGCGCCATAGTCAGCTATCGCCTGTCACGGTTCCTGATAAAGGCGGACGAAAGGAAAGAAATTCTGGACGCCATGGCGCGCGGACGCGAGGTGAATCTCAAGGAGGTTACGATTGCGCGCGGAGACGGGAAAAATATAGCCGCCGCTCTTTCCGCTCGCCGCATCAATTATCTTAATCAGGCGGCCATGGTGGTCGGGCTTTACGATCTTACGGAAAAAAAGATGGCCGAGGCGCAGATCGCCAAACAACAGGAGGCCCTGCAGCAAAGTGAGAAAATGGCGGCTCTGGGTGGCTTGCTAGCAGGAGTGGCGCACGAATTGAACAACCCTCTTTCCGTCGTGGTGGGACAATCAACCCTTTTGATAGAGGGTGAACAGGAGGTCAGGGTCAAGAACCGCGCCGAAAAGATTTTCAAGGCTGCGGACCGTTGTTCGCGCATCGTGAAAAGCTTCCTCGCCCTGGCCAGGCGCAAGCCTCCCGAAAGAACGCTTCTGGACCTGAACAACATAATCCATGCGTCGCTTGAGCTTCTCAACTACCAGTTCAGAAACGAAAACGTCGAGCTTTCGCTCGAGCTCGATCCCGATCTTCCCATGGTTAAGGGGGATTCTGACCAGCTTACCCAGGTCTTCACCAACATGGCGCTTAACTCGGCCCAGGCCATGCATGACTGGCATGGCAAACGCCGCCTTTCCATCCGCACCGAGAGACTGGACGCCAACATCGTACAGGTGACGGTGTCAGATACTGGCCCTGGAATACCCGCCGAAATCCGCTCCCGCATATTCGAGCCGTTTTTCACCACAAAAGGCGGACAAGGCGGAACCGGGGTGGGGCTTTCTTTGTGCCTGAACATAATAGAGTCGCACGGCGGAAGGATAAGCCTGGAGGAAACGAAAGGCGGAGGAGCGACTTTCATTGTAACCCTGCCCACTGCCGAATCGATCAGCGAACATTGCGAAACAGATCGCGAGGGGGTGCCGCCGCCTACCGGGAAAATGAAAATTCTTCTCGTTGACGACGAGGTCGAGCTTGCCCAAACTCTGGCCGATCTTCTCGAGCCGGAAGGCCATGAAATAGACCTCGCCGCGAACGGCGAAATAGCCCTAAAGAAAATCAGGGCCAAGCACTACGACGCCATAATAAGCGATTTACGCATGCCGGTAATGGACGGGCCGGCTTTATATGCCGCTCTTTCGACATCGCTGCCCCAATACGTGGATCGCATCATATATGTCACCGGCGACACGCTTTCGCCGCACGTGCAGAAATTCCTCAGCAACACCACGGTCCCCGTCATAGAAAAGCCTTACCGGCTTGCGGATGTCCGCCGGGCGCTTACATCCCTGAAACCAAATGGCAAGGAACAGAGAAATGATGACAGACAGCAAGCAGAATAATATCATGCCGCGATTCCTTCCGTCCCCCCTGCCCGTGATAGCGCCGCGCCCCGAAACATTAGCTCGAAACCGCTGAACATGCGCCTGTTGATAATAGACGACGAAATGGACATCTGCGAGACGATAGGCGAGCTCGCGGCGGCGAAAGGGCTCGAAGTTGCCACGATCAGCGATCCTTCGAAGGTCAGTGAAAAGATAACCGCCTTCAATCCTGAACTGATAATGCTTGACCTGCTTATGCCCGGCATCGACGGCGTGGAGCTTTTGCGGGTTCTGGCGGATCAGGTGAAGGACGCGAAAATATGCCTGATGAGCGGCAGCGATGCCCGCGTTCTCAACAGCGCCCGGCGCCTCGGAAGCGCCCACGGCCTCAACGTCGTGGCCGCTTTGGAAAAGCCGCTTGAAATAAGAGCCATACGCGAAGCGCTGGAGCTTATGGCCGGTAATCAGCACAACTCTGATTCCGAACTGGCCAAGGCGCTCGAACAGGGACATTTAATTCTTTATTACCAGCCGATAATAGAAATAGCCACGCGCCGGGTGGACGGCGCCGAAGCGCTGGTGCGATGGGCCCATCCCATGCGCGGCATCCTGCCGCCGGCCGAGTTCCTGGACGAGATAGTGGCCGAAGGCCTCATGCAGCCGATGACCGAACATGTGCTGAAAACCGCCGTGCAGCAGGCGGTTAAATGGCAGCAAATGGGCGAAAATCTCAAAGTGTCCGTCAACACTACCGCCTCTTGTCTGCTTGAATTGAGCCTGCCGGACCGGCTGGCCGAAATGTGCAAAGAACACGGGCTTCCGCCGGAACGCATGGTGCTGGAGGTGACGGAAACCGAAGCCATGCGCGACACCACCAAAACCATGGACGTGCTGTTGCGCATGCGCATACGCAACATCGGCGTGGCCGTCGACGACTTCGGCACTGGTCATTCGTCCTTGCGCGAGTTGCAGCGCATGCCTTTCAGCGAGCTCAAGATAGACCGTAGCTTCGTCATGGACATGGCGACGAACAAGGACAGCGCCATGATAGTCAACTCGATCATCGACCTGGGCCATAATCTGGGCCTGAAGGTAGTGGCCGAGGGCGTCGAAGATGTTCGCACCTGGCGTCTGCTTGAAAACAAGGGGTGCGACTTCGCCCAGGGGTATTACATGGCCAAGCCCATGCCAGCCGCCGAATTCAACCGCTGGCTGTCAAGCTGGCGCGACGGCGGACAGGACAAGGGATAGCCTTCTTCGTGCGTCCGCGCTCGCTTCAAGGAAACAGCGCGCGCCTGTTCAAAACAGCGAACATTCCTTTTTCACCTTTTCAGTGAAGGCTTCGCGCAGACCGCGGAACACCGGGGCGTCCATGGTGGCCGTCATCTCGTGGTCGTTTATCCGCCGTACCGGTATCATTTCTATGGGACTGCCGGAAAGAAACGCCTCCGTAGCCCTTTCCAGATCCTCCGGATACAGGTCCCGCGTTTCCGCCGGAATGTCCAGCGCGCCGGCTATCTCCAAAATCACCTTGCGCGTAACGCCGTCCAGCACGTTCTTTCCCGGCGTACACAAAACACCGTCCAGCACACAAAAGAAATTCGCCCGCGAGGCTTCGGTTATATAGCCGTCGCGGTGCGTGAACAGGATGTCGTCCCATTCCCTGCCTGCTTCGCGCGCCGCTATGTAAGCCTGCAAATAGCTGATGGATTTTATTTGCGGCAACGCGCGTTCGTGTGGCACCGTTTTCACCCGCAAGCCGCGGCGGTACAGCTCAAGACCATAGGGGGCCTCGGGGTGGTCCGGTTTCATTTCGTCTTCGGTTATTATTACTTTCGGCATGAAGCCGTGGTCTTCGGCGAAACTGTAAGGCGAAAAGCGGTTTTCTCCCGCGGTGAAATAGTATTTGACTATGCTGTGCGGAAATTTGTTGGCGAAACAGATATCACACGTTGCCTTGCTTATCTCCTCGACGGACACCGGCAGAGCGAGCCCAAGCGCCTCGGCTCCCTGGCGCAACCGTTCGAGATGGTCGCTCATGCGGAACGGCACGCCGCCATAAACGCGCATGGTCTCGAAAAACGCCAGGCCACGGCTGAAGCCATAATCGGCCAGGCTTATTTTTATCTCGCCCTTGTCAATGAATTTTCCGTTGTAATAAGCCAAAGGCATGGCTTCGTCCCTCTTCCCCCGTCCCGCTATGTTTTCAGGCCATGCCTTCCTCTATGGCCGCGCACAGATAATGATAAAGGCAAATGTGCGTTTGCTGCACAAGAGGGGTATGGCGGCATGGCGCGGCCAGCAGCGCGTCGCAATAAGGAGCAAGCTCGCCGCCGTCTTGTCCTGTAAACCCTATGACCTTCATCCCCTTTTCTTTCGCAGTAATGGCGGCTTTTATGACGTTGGGCGAATTTCCGCTGGTACTTATCGCTATAAGAACTCCGCCGGCTTCGCCATATGCCTCGACCTGACGGGAAAAAACGGTTTCAAATTCCTTGTCGTTGGCCCAAGCGGTAATAGCGGCCATGTTGTCGGAAAGGCTTATGCAGCGCATGGCCTTGCGGTCTTTGAGAAAACGCCCCACAAGCTCGCCGGCGATATGGCTGGCGTCGGCGGCGGAGCCCCCGTTGCCGCAAACCAGTATCGCCTTGTTATCCTTAAGCGCCGCCAGACAAAATCCAACCGCCTCGAACATGGCGGATACGGAAGCTTGCACCGCCGCGGCTTTGACTGTTTCAGCTGATTCTTCCAGATAATCCTTCAATGATTTTATCACTTTGCCTTACCCTTCCGTCTGCTCGTCTATCCAACGCAAAAAGTCGGGGGAACCTGCAAGAACCGGCAAGGCCACTATGCACGGGCAAGTGTAGCTGTGCAGCTCCTTGACCAGCTCTTCCACTTTGTCGAACAGTCCGGCGCGGGTTTTCGCTATCAACACTGTCTCCAGCGATTTTTCGACCTTGCCTTCCCACTCGTAAACGCTGCGCATTCCCGGAATGACGTTGACGCAAGCGGCCAGCCTTTCCTCGATCAAGGCATGGGCGATCTTGCCCGCCTCGTCTTCTGACGCTGCGGTTATATAAATCAATACGAAATCCGACATGCGGGGACGCTCCGTGCAGAACCGCCGTAAGTAAAGATTGCCACAACCGGCGGCGGCATGGAAGCGGTTGTCAACGACGACAATAGGTGGCCAAAACCTGCCAGGCCTTCTTTTTCTCCTCTTTCGTCCACGAAGCGTTGGCTGGGCTCGTGGAAGGAAGGCAGACAAGGGGAAGCTTCGCGTATTTGGGCGGAAGCGAGGGTAAAACGTGTTTGCGGTAATACCTTTCCGCCGGTCCGCCGTTGAAAAATATACGCTCTATATTCCTGTTTTTCGCGAAAAATTTCCTGAAGTCATTGGGTTTCAGCGAGCTTTCATCGATTTCCGTATCGAGGCTGCCGTTTCTCCGGCATGACTCTATAACATCCCAAAGGGCAATCCCGCAGGACGAAAGAGCGGCGGCCCTTTGCTCATAGGGAAACGCTGGATCTGCGCCGGTAATCACTGACATGATATGCCAGAACTGATTGCGGGGATGAGCGTAATACTGCCCGGCGACAAGGGATGCCTCGCCTGGCATGCTGCCGAGGATCAACACCCTTTCTTTGCCCCCGGCTATGGGGGAAAAACAATGCACTATGCGCGTTTTGTCAAAGACCATACTGTAACTACGGACACAACGGCAACCATTATAAACAGAGGCGGAAATCGCGAGAATAAAATGTTTTTCCGCTCGTATTAATTAACAATATTTTAATCAAAATAATACATTCATTTCACTATCGATTTTTGGGATAGCTTCTTTCCTGAAAAGGGATGTTGCGGCTCCTTCCTGAACCTGTGGCTTGCGGCTTAGTGATGCCGTTGGCTTTGTTGCATAATATGGTGTGTCATCTCTCTGTGTGAAAGGCCATCTTCGATGCAGATTAAAAGAATCCTGAACAGCCTTTCGTTTCAGCTTCAATCGGTGATGATTTTCCTGTCGCTGGTAGGAGTTTTCTTCGGCGTCAAAAGCTATGTCCATATTCGCGACGCCTTCGGCGCGGAAGCCAGCCAGCCGTTTTACTATGATCTCATGTGGCAACTCGCGGCCGCCGTTGCGGTCAATACCGTTGTCGCTCTGGTGGTTTTCCGCATAGTCACGAATCCGGTGCGCACGCTTACCGAAGTCATGCGCGCCTTGACCGAGAACCGTTTCAATCTGGAAGTTCCCTATACTACCAAGGGCAACGAGATCGGCAGCATGGCCCGCAAGGTCGAGATTTTCAAGAAAAACGGCATTGAAAAACAGCGGCTCGAAAAGGAACAGGCCGAATCGGAAAAAAGGCGCAAGGAGGAGGAAGCCCGCTTGATGAACAAACTGGCGGGCGATTTCGAAAGCAAGGTGGGGGGAATTGTCGCCGCGGTTTCTTCCGCTTCGGAAGAGCTTCGTTCTCTGGCGCAAAAGCTTTCCATAACGGCCGAAGACACCACGAACCAGTCAGCTTCGGCGGCCACGGCATCATCACAGGCGGCCAGCAACGTGGAGATGGTTTCCTCCTCGACCGAGGAGCTTTCCGATTCCATCCGCAGGATAAGCCAGAAACTCGGCGAGGCTTCCACGATTTCCAAAATCGCCGTAGAGGAAGCCGGCCACACCAACGAAAAGGTGCGCGAGCTGGCCGATTCCGTTAACAAGATCGGCGACGTTGTGCACTTCATCGCCGAAATAGCGGCGCAGACGAATCTTTTGGCGCTTAACGCGACCATCGAGGCGGCGCGCGCCGGAGACGCAGGTAAAGGCTTCGCCGTAGTCGCTTCGGAAGTGAAGAACCTTGCCAACCAGACCAGCAAGGCCACAGAGGAAATATCCAATCAAATCAGCGCGGTGCAATCAAACACTAATGCCGCAGTTGAAGCGATAGCGAAAATCTCGCAGACGATTTCGAACATAAACCAGGTTGCGGGAGATATAGCCAAAGCGGTGGAACAGCAGAGCGTTTCCACTTCGGAAATAGCCCGTAACGCCAATCAGGCCAGCGCCGGAACGCGCGAGGTCACCGACAACGCGATCAAGGTGAAAGGCGCGGCCGATCAGACGGGACGTTTGGCCGAGGAAGTTCTCTCCTCCTCCGGCACCTTGTCACAACAGGCTGTGGTGCTAAGGGAAGAGATAGCCAACTTTATAAGCTCCATAAGACAATAAAAAAGCGGAGAGCATTTCCGGCTTTCCATCCTTTAGTCAGTAAGCCTGCGAGCTTGTGAAGACACGTTTAAGAAAGGCTTTTCCGCTTCGCCGTTTATTTTATCCCGTGCGCTTTCAGATGCGCGGCGTATTTTCTGTCCAAATTCATTATATGGTCCAGCCACCAGTCTTTCAGGAAATTCAACATTTCAACCGGCATCACCGATGACGCGTCTTTTTCGTATTTCCTCCGGTACTCCTTAAGTCTTGCGGCCATGGCCATATGATGTGCCTTTTGCTCGGCCGCGTCCGGATAATGCGTCTGTTCCAGAAGCTCTTCCTCACATTCGAAATGCAAATTTATGTAAACCATCATCTCGTGAAAAGTCTCGCTCAAGGCCTCTTTCCCCGCTCCTTCAAGCATCGCCGAGTAAAGCCTGTTGATGGCTTTCATTATGCGCCTGTGGTCCTCGTCGAGAATCGCGACTCCCACGCTCATCCCGGGTTCCCAGTTCAAAAGATCGGCCATGAGCCCCGCCTTTCATAAATATCCGCCCGAATCCGGACCGCGGCAAAAAAACCGGAGCGGCGCGCACGCCGCTTCAATCCTTTTTCACCTGCATCTTGATCGGCCCTTCGGCGCGACCGTGAATGAATTGATCCACATAAGGATTGTTGGATTTGTCTATCTCACTCTTCGGCCCCTGCCATATTATGCGCCCTTCGTGCAGCATGGCGATCCGGTCCGCTATTTTGCGCGCGCTGGTCATATCGTGAGTTATGGACAGGGTGGTGGCGCCGAGTTCGCGAACGCATTTTATTATCAGTTCGTTTATCACGTCGGCCATGATCGGATCCAGGCCGGTCGTCGGTTCGTCGAAGAAAATTATCTCGGGGCGCGCCGCTATGGCCCGCGCCAGAGCTACGCGCTTTTGCATGCCGCCGGAAAGCTCCGCCGGCCAAAGGTCGCCGACATCAGGGCCAAGTCCCACCGAAGCCAAAGTCGCGATCGCCCTTTCCTTCGCTTCGCGGCGCGATATTTTGGTTACGCGCATCAGCTTGAATGCCACGTTTTGCCATACCGGAAGGGAATCGAACAACGCCGAGCCTTGAAACAGCATGCCGAATTTGGCCAGGTGCGCGTCGCGCCGGTCGCCACGTATGCCGACCGTTTCCTCGCCGTCGACCTTTATCGAACCGGCTTCGGGCTCCATAATGCCCAATATCGACTTGAGCAAAACCGACTTGCCCGTGCCCGAGCCACCGATAACGACGACTGACTCGGCCTGCATGACGTCAAGGTCCACGCCGCGCAGCACTCGCTTTTCGCCGAAAGACTTCGCGACTCCTCTCAGCTCTATTTTCGGAGTTTTTGAGTCACTTGGTAGCAAATAACAGCCCCGTCAGCAGGTAATTGGAGACAAGAATAAGTATCGAAGCTGAGACCACGGCGTTCGTCGTGGCCGCACCCACGCCTTGCGCGCCGCCTTTGGAGTTGAATCCGTTATAGCAGCCCATCAGCGTGACTATGAAGCCGAAGGTGGCCGCCTTCCAAAGGCCGGAGGTCACGTCGGAGAATTCCAGGTATTCCCAGGTTTGGTGGATATAGTTGGCCGCGTTGAATCCGAGGCGGTAAACGCTCACCAGAAAGCCGCCGAAAACGCCGATTATGTCCGCCACCAGCACCAGCAGCGGCAGCATGAGCGTGCCGGCTATGATGCGCGGCACTATCAGGTATTTGTAGGGATTGGTCGAAAGCGTGGTAAGCGCGTCTATTTGTTCGGTCACGCGCATGGTGCCGAGTTCCGCGGCTATCGCCGCGCCGATGCGTCCCGCCACCATCAGGCCGGCCATCACCGGCCCAAGCTCGCGGGTTATGGACAGCACCACAACGGTCGGTATGGCCGAATCGGCATCGAAGCGCGAAAAGCCCGAGTAGCTTTGCAGCGCCAGCACCATGCCGGTGAACAGCGCCGTAAGTCCCACAACCGGCAGCGAATAATACCCTATATCGACGAACTGGCGGAAAATCTGGCCGAAATACAAAGGCCGCCTGAAACAGTGGCTGACGGAACGGGCGGTGAAATATGACAGCCGACCCGTGGCGGCCAGGAACCGCAGAAAAGTCCGGCCTATAAGAGCGATGAAATTCATACGAATCGTGGGGGTTTCTCGAAAGGAACCGGCACACGCTAATAAAGCCGCTTCAGGCTGTCAATTGCTTGGATTCTAAACGGTTGGCGGAGATGGTTTTTGCCGTTATGCTGTCTTGCGTTCTACATCATGACGGGGGGATTGATATGATACGCATTCTTTTTTTCCTGCTCGCTGTCTGCTTTCTTGTTTTTGCATCGCTTTCCGCCGAAGCCGGTAACTTGTCTTTCTCCGACGGCCAGGGAGCCTGGCAATCTACCCGCTGTTTTCCGCCCAAGGCTCAGGAAGATATGCCGAAAGACCCGGAAACCGCGGCCAACGATCTGAACGCGCGCATGGGAGCGCAGAGTCAGTACAAGGCGGCGCTGGAAAACTATATGAACTGCGTAAAGAAGGAAGCCGAGTCTGACGCAGCGGCGGCAGGGCAAGTGATAATACGCGCCGCGCAGGACATCATACAAAAATCGCACGCTGAACTTATGAAGATGTCCGCTTCCGGTGCGGAACAATGACCGTAAGCGAAGCGACGACGGTCCAGGCGATGGGTTTCTGCAGAATCAATAAATCGGGGAAAAACCGGAAATGACGGAACGGTTCGTCATCGCGCTGGCGCAGCTCAACCCCGTGGCCGGCGCGGTTTCGCATAATATGACCAAACTGTTCGAAGCGTGGAAAGAAGCCGCGGGCAAGGGCGTCGGCATAGTGGTGGCGTCCGAGCTTTTCATCACCGGCTATCCTCCCGAGGATTTCGCGCATAATCCTGATCTGCAAAAGGCGGCGCGCGACGCCATCGAGGCGCTTGCGCGCAAAACCGCATCAGGTCCGGCTTTGATAGTGGGATCTCCGTGGAAAGCGGACGGCGTTCTTCACAATGCCGCTCTTTTGCTCGACGGAGGCGTAATATCCTCGATAGTCCTCAAGCACGATCTTCCCAATTACGGGCCTTTTGACGAGAAGCGTGTTTACGCCTCCGGGCCCGTGCCCGATCCGGTCGATCTCCGCGGCAAGCGGCTGGGCATAATGATATGCGAAGACATGTGGTCTCCCGGCGCCGCGGCGCATCTGAAACAGGCGGGCGCCCAAGTCCTTATAGTGATAAACGGCAGCCCGTTCGAGCACGGCAAGCAAAACTACCGCCTCGCTCTCGCGCGCGGCAGGGTGCAGGAAACCGGGTTGCCGCTTGTTTACGTAAACCAGACCGGCGGGCAGGACGAGCTGGTTTTTGAAGGCTCTTCTTTCGTAATGGACAGTTCCGGCAAGGTTTGCGCGCAAGCCAGGGCATGGGAAGAGGATTTGCTTTTCACCTCATGGCATACCGGACAGGAAAAGCTGTCGCCGGAAGGAGGGCCGCGCACCGCTTTGCCTGAAGGCGAAGCCGCTGTTTACCACGCTTTGGTGACCGGTTTGCGCGATTATGTGGTCAAAAACGGCTTCGATCAGGTTTTGCTGGGCTTGTCTGGAGGTATCGACAGCGCGCTTACCGCCGCAATCGCCGCCGACGCAATCGGTCCAGGAAAAGTGCGGGCGGTGATACTGCCCTCGGCGATAACTCCGGCCGAAAGCGTGGAAGACGCTCTCGCCGTCGCCCGCAACCTGGGATGCTGCGTAGACACCATCTCAATCGACGAGCCGGTGCAGGCGTTTGAGCACGCGCTGGCCCACGCTTTCGCGGGGTGCGCTCCTGACGTCACCGAAGAAAACATACAAGCGCGGTGCCGCGGCGTCTTGCTCATGGCGCTCGCGAACAAAAGCCGTTCCATGGTAATCGCCACCGGCAACAAATCCGAAATGGCCACCGGCTACGCCACGCTTTACGGCGACATGTGTGGCGGCTTTGCTCCCCTGAAGGACGTTTACAAAACCATGATCTACCGGCTGGCAATCTGGCGCAATGGCCACAAGCCGGCGTGGAGTCTGGGGCCTTCCGGCCGGGTTATCCCCGAAAACGTGCTGAAAAAACCTCCTTCGGCCGAGCTGCGTCCAGGACAAACTGATCAGGAAACCTTGCCCCCTTACGACGTTCTGGATGGAATTTTAAAATGCCTTATTGAGGAAGAACTGCCCATAGCCGATATTCTGGCGCGCGGATATGACGCGGAGACCGTGCAAAAAGTCAGGAAAATGCTGTATCAATCCGAATTCAAGCGCCGCCAGGCTCCACCCGGCACCAGGATATCGCCCCGCCATCTCACGCGCGACCGCAGATATCCGATAACCAACAGGTTTGCAGGTTAATAGCCCTTTTTTCCTTTTTATCCTCCCTCTGAATATCTCCTGTTCTAGCCCCTTGACTGTCCACAACAAATTTGTGTTTTCTTTTTGACGATTCGATTGGATCGCGTTAGGCTCCGATTCACCTCCTTTCCGCTTTTCAGGGTAGAGCCAATGGCACAAACAACCGTAACCCGCGCGCATCTCGCCGAAGCCGTATATCAGGAAGTCGGTTTGTCGCGTAATGACTCGGCCCAGCTTGTCGACGTGATTCTTGAGGAAATATGCAAGGCGCTGATAAAAGGCGAAATGTGCAAGCTGTCTTCTTTCGGCAGCTTCCAGGTCCGCAGCAAATCGCAGCGCATCGGCCGCAATCCGAAAACCGGCGAAGAAGTACCGATACTTCCGCGCCGCGTAATCGTGTTCCGCGCCAGCCACGTCCTCAAGGACAAAATCAACCGCGCGCAGACGGGCTCCGCCGCACGCGGCGGCAAAGAGGGGGCCTGATGAGCCAGGATTTTCAGCCGAGGCCTTTGTCTTCTTCCCAAGGCTCGCAGCAGGACGTGCCCGAGATGAAGTCTCCCGGCGCATTCCGCACAATCAGCGAGGTGGCGGCCACGCTCAACGTGCCGCAGCATGTGCTGCGTTTCTGGGAAAGCAAATTCCAGCAGGTTAGGCCTCTGAAGCGCGGCGGCGGCAGGCGCTATTACCGGCCGGAAGATGTCGAGCTTTTAACCAGCATAAAGGACCTTCTCTATAACCAGGGGTTCACCATCCGCGGCGTGCAGAAGCTTCTGCGCGAAGGCGGCAGGTTCCCAATGATAAGGCCTTCCGAAAGCGCTCAGACCCACGCCCCTGCGCCGTTGTCCTTGCCGCTGCGCGAAGCGGTGCGCAGCTCTGTGCTGTCCTCGGCTGCGCGGCGCGAGCTTGAGGGTTTGCTGCACGAGCTCAAGGCCTTGCGTGAGCTTTTGCGCCAAACGGGAATATAAGCGCACAAAAAAAGAGCGGCTTTCATTTAATTTAATTGTCACCCATTTAATTGTCATCGCCGATTGCCTTACGGCCGGGGGGTGTCTATTATCTCCCTGCATTCATCTTAATGTCGGAGCATAGCGCAGCCTGGTAGCGCATCGGTCTGGGGGACCGGGGGTCGTGGGTTCAAATCCCGCTGCTCCGACCATTTCCGCGATTGTCCGGCCCGGAGACATGGGTAACGGAATGTACACATGATATGTTTGACATCCGCCGGTTGCGCTGGACTCTCTACCCCTTCTTTTCCTTAAGCTCATCCAAACGCCGGCGCATGGTTTTCAGGCCGGTTTCCGCCGCGCTGATCTGCGCTTCCAGCAATTCGGCTTCGTCCTCGGGCGGAAAAGCGGCGCTTTGTCCTTGAGCCCAACCGCAAAAACCGCGCCCGCGGCGGCCGCCGCGACCGCTGCGACCGGTTCCCATGCCTCGTCCTCCGCCGAATCCAAAACCACGGCCTCGGCCGGGCATAGCGGCGTAAGGCGCATCATACTGTTGCATGCAGCCTCCTCTGCCCCAACCAGCGGGGCCGGTTCCGAAAGGACCAGTTCCATCACGTGCAGGCATTTTCATTCTCCTTTCTTTTCGTCAGCGTTGTAAAAAAGCGGCAATTTTCCCTGACGAAACGAAAATCGCCGCCTCCTATTCTCAACGCGCGGCCCTCGGCAAGCGCCGTGGCGACCGCCTTTCTGGCGCTGGCAAGCGTTCTTGAAAAAGTGGAACGCGAAACGTTCATGAGCGCCGCGGCTTCTTCCTGTTCCAGGCCCCGGTAATCGGAAAGAAAAATGGCTTCGAGCTCTTCTTCCCTCAAAAGAGCCGTCTTGAGACGCCGCGCCGGAATTCCCTGAGGCTTGAACAATCTAGCCACGGGCTTCAGCCGCACATGGCGGCAAATTCTTGGCCTGACCACAGCGTTCCTTCCTTTTGATTATGAGAATATTCCCATAATTATTTAATGTCTCCTCCCGCCCGCGTCAAGCTTTTTTTGCACATATTCTCAAAACAAAGAATCCGGTCATGGGTGAATTCCCGCTTTTTCACGAAGGCGGCGGCGGCTATAGTTGTTCTCATCGCTCTGGAAAGGCGGATTGAAATGCGTGTTTTTTCCTGGCTTGTTTCGTTCATCTTGCTTTTGGCAGTCGTAGCCTTCGCTATAGGCAACCGCGATATGGCTACCTTGAGTTTTTGGCCGTTCGATCTCCAGGCGACCATGCCGCTTGCGTTTCTGGTGCTTGGGATATTGTTTCTGGGGATCTTTATTGGAGGCTTTTTCGTGTTCCTTGGCTCCTTGCGTTGCCGTATAGAGGCCTGCCGCCTGCGGCGTGAGATTGAATCGCTTAGGATCAAGCTGGCCGAAAAACAGGTGGATTCCCTCGCGGTTCATGCCGTTTTGGAAAAATGCTCGCCGTTGCGCCGCTTGTTTTCCCTCAAATTCAATTGCAAGAAGCCGTAGTCATGATTTCGTCCAGTCCCGTATTCTGCGCCATCGACACGCCCGATGTGGCGACCGCGCTTTCGCTCGCCTCGAAACTTGAAGGTCTTGTCGGCGGCCTAAAGCTTGGGCTCGAGTTCTTCATGGCCAACGGGCCTGAGGGATACGCGCGTATCGCTGAAACCGGCATGCCCGTCTTCCTGGATGTAAAGCTGCACGACATACCCAACACCGTGAAAGGCGCGGTAAGCTCCCTTTTGCCCCTGAAGCCGGCATTCATCACGGTTCATGCTTCCGGCGGAGCCGCCATGATGCGCGCCGCCGCCGACGCCGTGGCCAAGGGCGGAGCGGACAGGCCGAAATTGCTCGGGGTGACCGTGCTGACCAGTCTCGATGCATCCGACCTGAAAGAGTTGGGGCAAGACGCCGAACTGCCGCAACATGTAAAGCGGCTCGCGTTGCTCGCGAAAGCGAATGGCCTTGACGGCGTGGTGTGTTCGCCCGCCGAAATCGCCATGCTGCGCGAGGCCTGCGGAAAGGATTTCGTGCTTATGGTTCCCGGAATCCGTCCCGAATGGGCGGCCGCGAACGACCAAAAGCGGGTGACGACGCCCCGCGAAGCGGTTCAGGCCGGCGCCACTCACCTGGTCATCGGCCGCCCGATCACATCATCCTCCGATCCAGCCGCCGCCGCCAAAAGAATCATGGAGGAGATCGGGCGGTAAAAGGATTGCTCCGGTCCGGCCGCTTGCTGGGAATATATTATTAACCATTACAAGCCGCGTTAACCCGTAAATCGCGTTTAAATGCTTTTCAATGGAGGTTTTAGGCTTCGGCTCCCCAAACCAGCCTGCTAGGAAAATAATCTCTCCACGAGGCATCCGTGGGGCCCTGAGAGGCATTCTATGGAAGACCTGCGGCTGCCGCTATCGCTCATGGGCCGCCTGCCAAAAAACAAAGAGAACTTGCCAAAAACAGGTTGCTCCGCCCTTTTTCCTTTCCCACCCTTAGCCCGGCCGGTAATTTGCCTCCATGCCGGTGGACGTTAAGATTTGCGGAATTAGGGATGAAGCGGCGCTGAAAGCGGCGGCGGAAAACGGAGCGCGTTATGTTGGCTTTGTTTTTGTGTCATCCTCGCGCCACTGTATCGCGCCCGCCGAAGCGGGAAAATTGGCGGCTCTGGTGCCCGATGGCGTAAAAACCGTCGGCCTGTTCGTGGACCCGGACGACGCAACCATCCGTTCGGTCACCGGCAAGGCCAGGCTGGACATAATCCAGCTTCACGGCCTCGAAACGCCGGAGCGGGTGAAAGAAGTGCGATCCCTCACCGGACTGCCGGTCATGAAAGCCGTACACATCGCAACGGAAAAAGACTTCGCCGACGTTCCGGCCTACGAAGCGGCGGCGGACATGCTGTTGTTCGACACCAAAACCGGTCCGGTTCCCACAGGCGGAACGGGTAAGTCCTTCGATTGGAGTTTGTTGAAAGGCCGGACTTTTTCCCTGCCCTGGATGCTCGCCGGAGGAATCAACATCGGCAACATCGCCGAAGCGGTGGCCATAACCGGAGCGCGCACTGTCGACGTGTCGTCCGGAGTGGAAAACCACACCGGTAATAAAAGCCCGGAAAAGATCGAAAAACTGCTGGGCTTTGCCCGTTTTTACAGCTTCAGATCATCCCCTCTATAATCTCTTTTCCCGGTATGTCTTGCTGGTATTTCTGGATATGCTTTTGTCGGCATTTCTTTACCGGGAAAACATTGGCGCATGGTTTCATTGTCAATCTCTTCAAAAACCACTTTTCTTCCTGCGTTATCCCTAAATACCAGCTCCCCATTTTCAATGCCCAAATATATACCGCGGGTTTCTTTTCCGCCCAAATTAACGACCCTAATCTCGCTGCGATTTTCTATGCATTCAACGAGCGTATCGAGCACTCTCTTGATGCTCTCTCCCTCCGATCTTCCCAAACCGAAAATCGGAGCAAATTTGTTTCCGTTGTTATACGAAACGTTGCCAAGCTCTACCAGCACCCCATAAATTTTACCCAAAGATTCATATACTCCGAAACATACCGTCAGCCTATTGCCAAGAACCTTGTTGAACACGGCAAGATTGCCCAATAGCGATAACTCTTCTTCCTTTTGCTCCGGGCCGGATACTGATGTTTGAATTCTATATATGGCGTTTTCCAAATATTGATTAAAAGGTATAAATTGCTTGCTCATTTTGGCCTCTTAAAATAAATAATCGTATTTTTCCTATAACTATTATAAGACCAATGAAAGTAATAGCGTTTTTTCCATAGTACAGGACTCTCATTTACCATAGTTAGGCCGTATTTTGGGACTGAGAAGGTCTGCAAAAATATTTTTTGCGAGGTCGATATTGGGCGTGGCGAGAAGTTTCTTGAGCGTCTCGAGGCCGCGCCGGAAGATGGATTTTGCTAACCGTCCATGTTTTTTGGTCGGCGTCGCCTTGCGTTTTTCCGCCCATAATCCCGTTTTGTAAGCTATAGCCGCCGCGAGCGCGAGAATGCCGACGAGCAGCGCGAGTTTTTTCGGCAAGGTGATGTGCGTCGCTTCGAGATCGAAGCCGCGCGTCTTCAGCGCCGCGAATAACGTCTCGATTTTCCAGCGCTTGCGATAACGCGCCAGCGCCGTCTTCGGTTTTTTGTCTGTCGCAAGCGAGAGAAGTTCGCCGCTTTCGAGACGGAGTATGATAATCCGCACCGGCGGCGATGCGTCGTCTTCGTTTTGGCCAAGACGCCAAAAGCCTTTCAAAATCATTTTCTCGCCGATGCGCAGGTTTTGCGCAACATGTGCGAGCGAGCGTGGAGCATGGCCTTCGTTGAAAACGCACATGTCCCCGCGCAACCGTAAAACAAAGGAAACGCTCGCGTTTTTAAGCCATTCCATCCATGCGCCGCAGATGAACTCGCGGTCGCCCAGCAGCGATCCGAGCTTCTGTTCCGGAAACGTCCGCCCCAGTTTCTTTAGGAGCCTGATCCGCGCGTCCATCCTCGAGTTTCCAGTCTTCGGCAACAGCGCCCAGAACAGCGGCACGCACGCGCCGCGCCACATGACGCCTAGCATTAAAATGTTGATGTGCGTTTTGCCGAGCTTCCAGTTCGTTCGGTCCAGCACCAGATCCCACGGCTCGATTTTATCCAAACCGAGCACGGCCACGATCAATCGCGCAAAAGCCGCGCCGTCAAAATTAACGTGCTGAAAAAATCGAGCCAGCCGCCGGTACACAAAAGCAATTTCGGCTCGAGGCGTTCCCACATGCGGCGCGAGCCGCCACAGGCTCGTCGTTCCCGCCGCCAGCATCGTAGCCACCAGCCATGTCAGCGTTTCGCGTCTTGTCGGCGATAAGCAAACGTGCTCTTCTGTGTAACTGGATAAGGCCTTGGACAGTATTCCTTGCATTTCGGGCTCCTTCTTTTGCGGAAAGAAACCCTTATCTTGAATCACTTCAAGGCTTTATCCAACTGTGTCCGGTACTATGCGTTTTTTCATAACCAGTTGATTTGTCATCTGTTCGATATGCATTAATTTGATTCTTTTTAACGCAGCCAAAAACGCGGCCGCGGAGGGCCGCGCTACCTTTTTCTCCGCGTTTGTACGTTCAGCCTTTTAAATGCGTGACCGTGGGGAACGGTATTTGAATACGTTCCTCGTCAAAACGCTGTTTGACGCGTTGCAGATAGGCGCGCTTCACTTCCCAGTGCTTGCCCGGCGCGGTTTTTATGCGGCAGGAAACGTTGATGGAGAAATCGGCCAGGTTCTCGACGCCGAAAATTTCTATCGGCTCCAAGATCATATCGCCATACGCTGGATCGACGCGCAAATCCTCGCCTACTGAACGCATAACTTCGAGAACTTTAGGTATGTCGCTGTCGTAAGCCACGCCGAGTGTCATCAGGGCATAAGAGAATCCCTTCGTCCGGTTGATGAACCCGGCTATGGCGCTGAACGGTATTACATGCAGAGCGCCTTCAAGATCGCGCAACCGTACCGTTCGAATGGTAATGCCCTCAACCACGCCTCTGTGCTCGCCTATAGTCACCACGTCGCCGACCGCTATCGTATCTTCTAGAATGATGAACAAGCCGGTGAGAAAGTCCTTCACGAGCGTCTGCGAGCCGAAGCCCAGGGCGACGCCGAGGATTCCGGCGCCCGCCAGAAGCGGGGTGGTGTCGATGCCCAACTCGGAAAGAGTCACCATGCCGGCCATGACGGCCAGAACCACCATCGCCGCGTTGCGCGCCATGGGCAAAAGCGTTCGCGCCCGCGCGTTGGCCTCGATTATCTGTCCCTGCGCGTCACGGGGATTCAACCTGCGCTCGATCGCGGCGTGCAAAAACTCGTAAACAAGAACTACCAGCGTTACCGTGGCGCCTATGGTGAAAACCGATCCCAGAATTCTCTGGCCCCATGGCGAATACACGATCGCGCCTATGTCGGCCCCCCATGCGACGGCGATGGCCGCCGCGCCAACTGCCCATACGGCGACACGGATAATGAAACCGGCCACCGGCCAAAACAGACCAGGGGAGCCGGAGCCGTCCTCGCCTGAACGCCGCGGTTTTAGCCGCGATATCCAGTAAAAAGCCAGACGCATCGAAAACAGCACGATCAGCGTCAGGACCGTTCCACGCTGCATTATGGCGAATCCGCCTTTTGATCCAAGCATAGTCACGGCATAACCGATCACCAGATAGGCTATCGCCAGAACGTGCCAGATTCGAGCCAGCCACAAGCGCAGGTATTGCCAAAGCGTCAAACCGCGTTGTGCGGCCGAAAGCTCTCCGCGCAAAAACGCGGAAACGAACGCGCGTTTTTGCAGGATCACCACTATGGCCATAATCACCATGGCCAGTCCTATGATGCTGCTGAAGGCATTGACGGCTTCGGCCGGCATGCGCGCAAACCGCGCCAAATCGACGCCGAAAAAACCCACCACCATCACCGCGCTGAACGCATACAGCCAGCTTTGGGCATATTTCGCCTGCGGAGTGGTAAGCGGCAAAAAGCGCAAATGCGGGGCCTTGGACGCCATGAAAAAACGGATAACGAGTCGCACCAGCCGCAATATCGCCAGCGCGTAAACGAGCGTCATCACGAAGAACCGCGCCGGTTTGGCGGGACCGCTTTGTTCCAGAATGACGAGCGCCGCGCCTATGAACATAATAACAGGCACAAGCGAAAGCAGCAGCCAGCCGGCAAGCGCGCCGAATTTCGCGCCGGCGCTTTCCGGCCGTAATTGTCTGATCCTTCGGCGCAACGGAAACAGGAACAAGTCGGCAAGCCAGCCTGCCAATAGCGCCACCGCTATCGCAAGAAACGATATTTCTCCTGTCTGTTTCCAGAATTCGCTCAGTTTAGAATCGCTCGTCTGCTGCCTGAACCAGCTCTCAAGCTGCGGAATAGCGGCGAAATTGGCTGCAAACGCCAGCCCTTCGGTGCGCACCATGTTGAAAAACGACAGCACCAGGCCGAGCATGCGGGTACCGAAGGTTTCCTGCGGTTCTATTTCAAGGGTTTCGTCACCGGTAACAAGAGCCTGTATCTGCTGCTTTATTTCTTCGGCCACAGGCACAATCCCTCCCGCCTTGCCATCGGCGCGCTCGACCGCCGGAGGCTGCAAAGGAGCAGCTTGCGAAGGCGCCGCCGTTACGAAAACCAGCGCAAGAAAAAGAAAAAGCGTCAACGAAAGGCGCGAAAGGGCCTGATTCATAAATTTTACCATACGAAAAACGGCCGGGAAGCAGAACGGGAGCCGCAAGTTATTATCTAATTTGGCGTTTTTGCCTCTTCTGTCAATCACGTAAAGTTGGCGGAAATGAGGCCGTTTATGGGGCAATCGTTCTTCATAGCACAACCTCATGCAAAATAAGGTATTTCCGATTGCGCTTGAAAATCGTTAAATGAAGGCCATATGGTATTAGAAAGTTTCACCACGATAAATATGAGGTGCCGAAATGACAGACCCCTTCAACCCTGCCTCGGTTGCCCGTGAACGCGCGGGCGTCACTTTCGACGCCGGGCTGCGCGCGCACATGATGCGCGTTTTCAACTATATGGGCGGCGGGCTTGCCGTCACCGGCATAGTCGCTTTCGTTGTGGCAAGTTCACCGGCGCTTGCCGATCTGATTTTCGGCACTCCGCTGAAATGGATAGCGATTCTTTCGCCGCTGGCTTTCGTAATATATCTCAATGCGCGGCTTCAGGCCATGAGTGTGGCAAAGGCGCAAACGCTGTTCTGGCTTTTCTGCGGGGTCATGGGGTTGTCCATGGCCGCCATTTTCATGGTGTTCGCGACCGAAAGCATAGCCCGCGCGTTCTTCATAACCGCAGCTTCGTTCGGAGCGATGAGCCTTTTGGGATACATAACCCGCGTTGATCTCACGGGAATGGGAGCATTTCTGTTGATGGGCCTGATGGGTCTGCTTATAGCTTCCGTGGTCAACATGTTCATGATGTCATCCGGCCTGCAATGGGTGGTTTCGGTGATGGGGGTGATCATATTCACCGGCCTCACGGCCTATGACGTGCAGCGCATAAAGCAGACCTATGCCGCCGGCTGGGGCACAGAAGCCAACAACAAGATGGCGGTCATCAGCGCCCTCGGTCTCTATCTCAACTTCATAAACGCCTTTCAGTTCATATTGAGCCTGACCGGCGATAGAAGGTAATTTTCGGCTTGTCCTTCGTGGCGGCGCCGTTTTCCCACTGGGAAAACGGCGCGCGTTTTTTTGTGCTGAAATATGGACCGCCGCCGGTTTTTCTTCAGCGCAAGTTATAGACTCCATTTAACCTAAACCACCGCTTCATGTTTTAAAAGATGCAGCATTGGCAGATCGTGGGGGGCATTGCCGTAGCCATAACTGTTTTCGAACGGACCATTCAACGCTAGCCATGCGGCTACGCGCTCGGCCTTTTTCGCCCTGACGCAATTGCCGGAAGACATCAGGCCAGTTAAAACGCCGTCCTTTACTTCCATTTCCGTGCATATAACGGCGTGATGGGGAATTTTTTCCAGCAGCGCGTGCAGATAGATATCCAGGCTCCCCGAGGCTATGACGACAAGGTGCCCGGCCGCATGGTGCTTCAACAGGGCATCCATCTGCCCTTTTTTGACGCGCGGCCAACGCCGCATTTTCTCAACCGCAGGTTTCAGTTCTTCCAGCCTTTTGCCGCGCAAAAGCGATATCAGAAGCCGCTGCTTTATGAAGGTACGGTAATCGCCGACGCCGCCGCAAACCGACGCCGGAAAAAGTGACAGCAGCGCCTTCAAAAGAGCCGCGGCGGCGCGCCGCCAGCCCGCCGCCGCGAGCAAAAACGGCCACAAACTGTCGCCATTGACCAGAGTGTTGTCGTAATCGAAAACAGCGACGGTTCTTTTGAAAGTGGCAGGATTCAGCGCTTCCATATCAAGCCATATCCAAAGGCCCGGTTATAAGAGCCTTTACGCCATCGCCGCGACCGCTGCCGGGAATTCTCCATTCAAGCGTGTTGAACGAGCCGCAATGCGGGCAAGCTGCCTGCCATTCTTTATGGCCGCCGTCACAGGAGGCACAAAGCCAACGGGGATCCGGGGGCGCTTCCGAGGCTCGCATCAGCCACTGATATGCGCCTTTTTCGTCTCCGCTCTCGCGCCTTTCCAGTTTGGCCAGCATACGATACACGCCCTGTGTCGCCATGCCTTGCCCGGCCAGCGCCATCAAATGCCGCCGCGCTTCTCCCCATAAGTCAGCCTCCATGGCGGTCGCGGCGAGAGCGAGACGTCCAGCAGGGGTCTCACGCCCCTTGCCGGCGAGAATTTCCATATGTTTGTGTATTTCCAACGCGTTTTTTCTGCGCCCTGCCCTGACATAAAGTTCCGCCAGTTGCGGGTGAGGTTCGATCTTCCATCCGCGCTGGATGGTGCGCAGGGCCGCGCGGTGATGTCCGCACGTCAGCTGCCTGTCTGCCAGCATCAGAAAAGCTGGCAGCCAGTCCGGCACGCTTTTAAGCGCTTTTTCTGCATATTGCAAAGCGCGGATGTGATTGCCCTGCGATGCCTCGTTTGCGGAAACGGCCAGGAAAAGAGCCGCCTGGTGCCTGCGCAAAATTCGGCCGTCTATCAATCGCGCCGTGGCGGTGGCGGAAAGAGCTTCCACAGCTTCGTTCCAGTTCCTGCGGCGCACAGCAAGCTCGAAACGCATCAGGTTCAGCCACGGCATGTCAGGTTTCAGCCGGCGCAAGGCTTCGATGTGTCGTTCCGCCTCGTCCCAATCGCCCGAACGCACGGCGGACATGACAAGCCCGCGATAGCCAAGCGCCGCGCTTTCCGGATCGGCGGCCATGACGCGGTATATCTCCCTGGCCGCGCGATGATCGCCAGCAAGCCGCGCCGCCTGTGCCTGCAACAGGCGCGTCGAGGCCGTAGCGCCCAGAAGGCGGCGCGCAGCAACGGCAAGCCTCCCGGCCTCGGCGGCGTCGCCACCGGCGATGGCGGCAAGGCCCCGACCTATTAAAGACTGTCCTTTCTCAAGCCTGTTTATGCGATTGCGCAATCTCCAGAAACGCGGGCCTTCCCGCACAAAGCGCCACATGCGGAAAATCTCGAAAAGCACGAACGCGGCGAAAACAATGAGCAAGACAAGAAAAGCCGCGGAAGTTTCTATCTGATGGTCGCGCCAGACTATGCGCGCATCCCCGGGCTGGCCGATCAGCCAAAGCAAAACCGCAGCGGCTATCGCAAGACGAAGGGTAAAACCCAAAAAGCGCATCATTCCTCCGCAGCCGCGGAAGATGGCCCGCCGTCTTTCGCAGCTTCTCCGCCGGTATTAACGGATTCAAGAAAAACGGCGGAAACAGCAGACAAGGCGGAATCCACCGCCAGCCTGGCCTCGGCTCTGGCGCGCCAGTTTTCCAGAATCTTACGCGCCGGTTCAGGCAAGGAATTCACTTTTTCCAGCGCATCTTTCAACCTGCGCGCGGCAAGGTCTTTTTCTATCTCGTCCAATGTTGCGTCCCCGCCCTTTTTCCCGTGCAACGGTCTTATCGACACTATTCTTTGCAGCTCGGCCAGCACCCTTTCTTTCCATGTGTCTGCTCCGGCCTTGCGGATTTCAACCATAAGCGGGACGGACAAGGAAGCGAAGCCGTCACGCAATTCGGAAAAAGAAGCTACGCCGCTTTTTGCATGAGGCTCCATCCGCATTATAGCCGCGATTATTGCCTGGTCTTTCGCCGCCGCGCGGCTCAAATCCCGCAGCTGGGAGGAAAAATCTGCCCCGATCTCAATCGCTGAATTCAAACGGATAAAGGCGGCGAGCATGGCCGTCCGCGCTTTCACCGTGTCGTGAAACGCCCCGGTTTCGTTTGCGTTCCGTTTAAGTTGCATCTGCAATGAGCTCACGGCTGAAGACAGCGATTCCATTTCGGCCTTTATGCTACTCAATTCTTCCCCGGTTTCCTCTTTCCGCCCTGGTTCCACGCTGCCGTCAGTCACGGCTTTTTCTAATTCGTCCATTCTGGCTTCAAGGCTTTTCAATCTCTTCTCAAAATCACCAGTTTCTTTTGCGGAGAACCCCTCCGGCGTCCCGGCCCGCAGCAAGCCGAACAGCGCGGACGCGCGCTCCACCGGCGCGCCGGGTAAAAGATCCATGCGATACAAGGCGATCAGCGCCAAGCATAAAGCTATCAGCAAAAGATACGCTATGTAGCGTAATTGCCTGAAAAGAGCGTTTCCGGCGGCTTTTTGCGCGGCCCCGCCTTGTTCGATGCTTTCGTTGGTCATGCTTTCCTCGCTATGCGGGACAATGCCGCTGCAAACAGGCGATCATCGCCTCCTCCGACAGAGCAGCGGCTTTTTCCAGCCGCCGCCACGGCAACGGCTTCAGGGCCGATGTCGCAGTTGCATTAATTCCTATCGCGGTCAGTCTTTCACAGCAAGCCCGAAGCCCGCTTTTTTCCGTAAGGTTGACAAATTGCGCCGCAGCACGTCGCGAAAAGAAGAGAGCGGCGTCTATTTTTCCGTTCACCAGCTTTTGATGCACGGAAAGAGAAAATTTCTCCGCCGCCTTGATTTCGTAAACAACCCACAACGCAAGCTTCTTACCTTCCGCGGATAAAGCTTTCCCCAGTTCCGGCCCGTTTTCGTTCCCGGTTATGTGCATAAGCCGGGATCCGGCAGGAGCGCTTTCTCTTATGACGGAGACAAGGCCTGATGTCCCGTCGTTGCAAAGGATAACATTGCGGAAGCCGAAGGCGCGCGCCGCTTCGGCGGTGCGCTCGCCGGCGCAATAGCAGGCAAGACCGGTCAGCATATCGCATTCATCGCGCCGCAGGGTCAGGGCTGCTATCGCGTTGCGGCTTTCCATTATCACACCGTGCAAATTTTTGATTGACGGCTTGGCTTTGCCGGTTGGAACTATGGTCAACAAAGGTTCGATAACGGTGAAATATCCGCGCTTATGCAAACTTTCCACAACATGCGCTGCCGCTTGCGCGGGGCGGGTTACAAGAACCGTGGTCATGTGAATATGTATAATTCAAAAGAAAAATGGTCATGAGAGAAATTTATGTATAATTTTGTTGTGTTTTGAAGAATTATTATTGCGAGAATTTGGCGCAATTTTGTTTCTTTTTGTCCGTATTTTTATCAAAAGCTACTAAATTTTGGCAAGAACTTGCCAAAAAATGGCAGAAACGTTCGCGCTGTGAACTCTTTTCGTTAACCAACCCTTTACTATAGAATCAGCGATTTAGTTTCGAATTCCGCCCTTATAATCAGTTCATATTCAATTATTTTTTGAAAGCACAGTCATTAATTAGGAGGGTGATATGTCAGATGCTGATATTAACATTGCCGCCGCGTCCGTCTTCGCTTCTCTTTTCCCGCTCATTTCCTTTTCCCTCGTCTTCGTTTTTTTCTCCCTTGCGCCTTATTTTCTGTCCGCTCTCGGATTTCGGCGCGGGAGTGACTGCGCCCGCCGTAATCAGGGGGGTTGCCTGTCCCTGGACCGCGGGAAGGACATTATTGGCGGATTGAGGCGTCTGGGCTGTTTGCACAACGGACGCCGGTGGAAGCGGAGCGATTTGAATCATGACGCCGCTCTCCGAAAGAATCATAAGCTTTTGTTTACCATAAATGAGGTATTATCACATCTCTTGAATGAAGAAAGCGTTAAACATTACGTGATTAAATGGATTTTAGATAAAAACCAGGAACCGGTTTATTGCAAGGAGATAGCGCGTTGCGAGGGAGAAGCGTTATGAGCCCTATCATGGACGAGTTGCCGACGCTTTTCGAACTCGCGCGCGAACGCAGTGATTCGTCAAGGCTCAGGCTGGCAAGCAAGCTGTCCGAACTTTTCCTTGCCGAAGATGTCGGGCTTACCAAACGTGAAGAAGAGATGGTCAACGAACTGATCACGCTTCTTCTCAGCACCGAAAACGTATCGGTGCGGCATGAAATGGTGCAGAAATTCGCCAACAAAAACATGCCGCGCAAGATCGCGCTGAGTCTGGCAAACAGCACGAACGATATCGCCCACACGGTTTTGCGTTCGTGTGAAACGCTGACCGATGACGATCTCATAACTATCGTCAATACTCAAAGCACCGACCATGCTTGCTCCGTGGCGATGCGCCGTTCCATCAACGAAGCGGTAGCGGACGCTCTGGTCACCACCGGCAGCCTGCGCGTTATGCAGATAGTCGCGGAGAATTTGGGGGCTAAACTGTCGCCTAAAGCAGTGTCGATTCTGGCGGAAACCGCGCGGCTAGTGCAAAGCCTGCAAAGGCCGGTGATGCAAAGGCCGGAGCTGACCCCTGACGTGGCGGCCAAGCTTTACTGGTGGATAGCGCAAGACCTGCGCCGGCATATTGTCGAACGTTTCTGTCTTTCGCCTAGCGCCCTTGATTCCGCCCTCGGCAAAGCCATCGAGCAAAAGTTGAACGAACATATTTTCGAAAGGCATGACGACGGCGCAATGGGAAAGATCGCCGATTGGCTGGAGGAACGTAACGCCATAACCCTTTCGCTGCTGCCCAGGCTTTTGCGTATGGGGCATTTCCGGCTGTTCAGCATATCCCTGTCCAGGCTGGCTATTCTCGATGTTTCACTGATAGACGCCATAATAAACGAAAAAGGCGGCCGGATGCTGGCGGTTTTGTGCCGCGCCATAGGAATGGAAAAAAGCGGCTTGGTTTCTATCTTCCTGTTGTCACGCGCGGCGCGGGAACATAATGAAACCGTTGTGCACCCGCGCGAGCTAACAACCACTATGACGGCTTACGACCGTCTTTCGCAAGAGACGGCGCAGGATATGTTGCGCACATGGCGCAGGAATCCTGAATATTTGCTCCAGCGGATAGAGGCGGTAAAAATTGAGCCGGTGGACTAAGAAATCCGTTTTTGGCATTCGATAAGAATATCCCGCGCTATGGGCGCGGCCTTGTGTGCCCCGCCGCCGCCGTGTTCAACGACAACGGAAACCGCGAACCTCGGATCGTTTGCTGGAGCATAGCCGACGAATAACGCATGATCGCGTTCTTTCCACGGCCTTTCTTCGTTCGGCGTTATGCCGCTTTCGCGCTCCGCCATACTTATGCGGCGCACCTGGGAAGTCCCGGTTTTGCCTGCCATAGCTTTTCGCTCGTCAGGGATGCGCGAACCGTAGGCAGTGCCTATGCCTTCATTTACCACGGCCCTGAGTGCATCCTGTAAAAGCTCTATGTGTTCCGGATCTATGTTCATGCGCGGCCATTGTTTAACTCCTTCGCTTTCTTTCACGGAGTTTTTAACTATGACCGGCCTTACAGCCCTGCCGCCGTTGGCCACGCGCGCTATCATAACGGCAAGCTGAAGCGGCGTCGCCAGCATATATCCCTGTCCTATCGCGGTGATAAGCGTCTCCCCTTGTTGCCATGGGCTGTTGCGGGTGGCCATTTTCCATGCCTTTCCCGGTACGAGTCCGGTGCGTTCGTGCGGAAGGTCTATGCCGGTCTTTTGGCCGAGTCCGAAGCGTCTGGCCATATTCTGGATTCTGTCTATTCCTACGCGCCGTCCAAGTTCATAAAAATAAACGTCGCACGATCCAGCCATCGCCGCCATGAAATTGACATGCCCATGCCCTCCTTTTTTCCAGCAATGGAAACGATGACCTCCCAATTCGACATATCCCGGACAGAACACGCTGTCTTCAGGCGGCAAAAGGCCGGCTTCCATGGCGGCAAGCGCGGTTATCACTTTGAAGGTAGAACCCGGCGCGTATAAACCGTCGACCGCCTTGTTCAGCAGAGGCAATCGTTCGTCGTCGTTTAGCTTGTCCCAATCCTGCTGGCTTATGCCATAGGTGAAAAGATTGGGATCGAAAGCCGGATGCGACACCAGCGCCAGCACGGCGCCGGTGCGAACGTCCATCACCACCGCCGATGCGCTATTTTCTTCCATCAACCGCCCCTGCACCACTTGCTGCAACCCGGCATCGACGGCAAGGATCAGGTCATCTCCCTTCACCGGCGCCAGCCGGGCCAGTTCGCGTACAACTCGTCCGCGCGCGTTTACTTCCAGCTGAACATTGCCGGGAGTACCACGCAGGGTCTTTTCGTATTGTTTCTCTATTCCGCTTTTGCCGATGCGAAAGCCAGGGATCGAAAGTTCAGGCTGGGCTTCGTCTTTTTCTTTCTTCGTTACGGCCCCCACATACCCGATAACATGCGCCAGCGTCTCCCCGAAAGGATACGTCCTCACCTCGCCCGCTTCTATATCGACGCCGGGCAAATCCAGCATGTGCAGCGAAACAGCGGCTACCTGGTCCCAGGAAAGATTGTCGCGGACCAGAACCACGTTAAGCCCTCTGTCCGCACGGATATCGCGTTCTATGCGTTTACAGTCGTTTTCCGACAGTTCGACGAATGAACGCAGTTTTTCCAGCAGAGAACCAAGTTCCTTGACCTGTTCCGGCAAAAGCACCAGCCGGTAATTTTGCTGGTTAAGGGCCAGCTGTACTCCGGAGCGGTCCAATATCTGCCCACGCGGCGGCGCCAGCAATCTTAGGCTTATGCGGTTTTCTTCCGCCAATGTGCGGTAAGTATCGGATTTTATTATCTGCAGGTAATAAAGGCGTCCGCACAACAACGACATCAAGCCGGCCTGCGCCGCGCCCAAGATTACCGCGCGGCGGGTAAAAAGACGCGATCTTTCGTTCTCGCGCGACATACAAATCTAACCCTGACTCAGCGCCACGCGCTGTAAGCGGATCAAAAGCCAAGCGGGCAAGGGAAAAACGGCCAAGGTCAGGAAAAACTGCAAAGCCACGGGCTCTACTGGTACCCATAAATTGTTGTAGACTGACACAACCATCCATTGCCAGGCCGACGCCAGCAAAGCCACCAGCGCGAAACCGGCCCACAAGACGTAAAACGTCTGGCCAGCGAAAAAACGTCTTTGCCGCAGCACCAGTTGATGCACGCCGATATATACTATCGCGGTAAGCCCGAAAGGAAGAAAATTTATCAAGTCGTACAGAAGCCCACAGGCAAAAGCCGTCACAGGATGGAAAAGATCCGGACGGTGAATCGACCAGTAGTAAACGGCGGCAAGGCCAAGCGATGGAGATATGGCGCCCGCATAAGGCACAGGCCACCTGACCGCGCCCAGAAAAATAAAAGCCAGAACGGTAACCAGCGGCACAAAGCGCCGGACACCAAGGTCGAGCCGCTGGAAAAACGCACTCAGCATCAGCGGGGACGGGAACCGGCTTCTATGTTTCCGGCCATAGGATTGAAGGCGCCACCCTTCAGGTTGAAATCAACCAGGCGCACTTGATTTATGCGACCGATGGCCGACAGGGGTGTTACTTCGATTCCGCCTTTGTCAACGCTTGTTACAATTCCGACCGGGAGTTCCGGCGGAAAGACTCCGCCATGACCGGAAGTCATGACACGCGATCCCACATGCACGACGGCGTCTTGAGGCAGATATAGAAGCCTGGGGTTGGGCCGATTCTCTCCGGCCAAGATCGCATGCTCGCCACTGCCGGCGATTATGACGGGAATGCGCGAGCTTAAGTCGGTAATGAGAAGTATGCGCGAAGACCATTCCCCCACCTCGACCACGCGTCCGATCAATCCTTCTCCGGTCATTGCGGCCATGCCTTCGCGCACGCCGTCTTCACGGCCTGCCGTCACGATCAAAGCCCTTACGTAAGGCCCTCCCGTATCGGCAATGACGCGCGCGGATATATACGACAATGCCGGTTCGGCCTTGTAGTTCAGCAAGGAACGCAGCTCACGGTTTTGGTTTTCCAGGGCTATGGCGGCGTTCTGCCACTGGATCATCCGGGCGTTCTCAGCACGGAGTTTTTCGTTTTCCGCCTGCAGGTTGATGAAATGATTCACACGCTGCAGCGCATTCTCCGCCAAAACCACCGGCCGCGCCATGGCATCCAGCGCCGGAGCGAAAAAATCCAGCGCGCGGGCGCGCAAACGCTCGACAGCGGCATAATTGCCGCGGCTGATGAAAAGAAGCCCGAAAGCCAAGGCCAGAAAAAATATGAAGGAAAACCGCTGCGCCCAAACGCGCCACGAAGCGGCCTTGGAATAAACCCAACTTGTGCCAGGCGGTCTTCTAACCGGCATAGATAAATTTTCCTGACGAAACAGGTAATCCGATAATTGCGGCGGTAGATTAACCAATGATTATTCCCGCGCCAACGATTATTTTTTTCTCCTTTGCATGAGAAACCGGCCATTTTCCGCTATGCCGGGTGGATGATCCGCTTTTCGCCGGACACGGGCTATTATCAGCTGCCCAATGTCACGCGCAACCGGATAAAAACCTAGTATCCGCTCACAAGCAGATTTTTCAGGGTGCGCATTTCCTCAAGCGCGCGCCCTGTGCCCAGAGCTACGCAAGTCAACGGATCCTCGGCCACAGACACAGGCAATCCGGTTGCATGCCTGAGCACAAGATCGAGATTACGCAAAAGCGCCCCGCCGCCGGTCAGGACTATGCCTTTGTCCACTATGTCGGCGGCCAGCTCCGGCGCGGTGTTCTCAAGCGCCACCTTCACGGCCTCCAGTATCGCGCTCACCGGCTCGGCGAGACTCTCCGCCACCTGACGCTCGGAGATCACAATCTCCTTGGGCACTCCATACATCAAGTCGCGCCCCTTGATTTCCGCGACCCTGCCTTCGCCGTCTTCAGGCGGAGCCGCCGAGCCGATTTCCTTCTTTATGCGCTCAGCGGTGCTTTCGCCGATCAAAAGATTATGATAACGGCGGATATAGTTGATTATCGCTTCGTCCATTTTGTCGCCGCCGACACGCACCGAGCGGGAATAAACTATGCCGCCGAGCGAAAGCACTGCGACTTCTGTTGTCCCGCCGCCTATATCTACCACCATCGATCCGGTCGGTTCGGTGACGGGCAATCCGGCGCCGATGGCCGCCGCCATAGGCTCCTCGATCAGGAACACACGCCTCGCGCCGGCGGATTCCGCCGATTCCTGGATTGCGCGCCGTTCCACGGCGGTAGAGCCGCTCGGCACGCATATGATGATTTGCGGGCTGGCAAAGCTGCGGCGGTTGTGCACCTTGCGGATGAAGTGCTTTATCATTTCCTCCGCAACCTCGAAATCCGCTATCACTCCGTCGCGCAACGGACGGATCGCCTGGATGTTGCCGGGGGTGCGGCCAAGCATAAGTTTGGCTTCGTCGCCGACGGCCAAAACCTGGCGTTTGCCGCGGCTGGTCGCTATGGCCACAACTGACGGCTCGTTCAGAACTATGCCACGGCCGCGGACGTAAACCAGCGTATTGGCCGTTCCAAGATCAACGCCCATATCAGCGGAAAGCAGACCTAACAAATTGGAAAACATAAGCTCTTCAACCTTTTGAAAATTGAGGCGTCCTAGTGAGGGCTAGCCTCGTTCTGACACTGTGGCGGCCTGAGCGCAAGATCATAATGTTAATCCCTGGGCAAGTGTTTCCCATCGCCACAAACGGCCGAAAATTCAAGTTTTTTCCGCATGCGTCGGAAGTCCTCATTTTCCGCTGGCTAACGGGGCTTTTTTTGAAAACACCCCGTCCGCCCCTTGCCGTTCTGCTTTCAATATTTGTGAACGTTCGGCAACTTGAATTCGGGCATTATGCCGTCATTGCTGTTGGCCCTCGAGCGGCGGCTGACGGTTTGATAGGCGACGCGCGCATGATCGACGCAGTACGGCAGCCCTTCGTAACAAGGAGCGCCGCAAAAACGGAAATCAGGAGAACGGGGGTCGCCGATCGGCCACCGGCAATGACGTTCGCCGGCCTTGGTGACGGCTATTCCTTCCGTACGTTTGATGTTCTCAAGATTTTTCAGAACCTCGCGAACCGTGGGCCGCGCGGCAGTATTGCCCCCGGGAGCCTGGACCGGCGGCAAAGGGCGCAGCATCGCGCGCTTTTTACCGGCCTTGACCATGGAGGGCAACACGCTTCCCCCGGCTTCGCTTGAAATCCTGACAGGCTGGCGCGCCAGGTTTTGTCCGGCCGAAAGCTTGAGGCGATGCGCCTTTCCTATCACGGCGTTGCGCGTAAGCCCGCCTCCCAACGCCTTGGCGATGTCGCTGGCGCTGTATCCGTTGCCCCACATCTTTTTCAACGCTTGAATCTGTTGTTCGGTCCAGCTCATTTTTTGCGCTCCATAATATGGTTAGGTGAGTCGATTTATGTGACAGGCGAGATCTGGTCAGATAAACCCAAGCCTCAATCCGGACCGGCCCGGTTTTCGAAAAACGGCGAGGAGAAAAGATATTCCGCTTTCGAAACCGCACCGGAGAAATTAACCATTTAACCACAGCCATCTCCCATATGTAGGGGATGACCGGAACAACTGATACCAAATATATGATTGTGATTCCACTTTTTGATTCGGCATCGCAAAAGACATCAACCAGTTTTTTAGCCTGTCAGCGCAACCTTTTTTAATGTATGAGATAATCAGTCATATCCACATGCGGAAAAAACCGGCTTTTCATAAAAACTGGTACATTGGAAATCGAATTATCCACAATTTTTTTCAGGTTGGATTTTATTTTTCTTTCGCTTTGACGTCTGTCATAGGAACGAGGCGCACATTGTTACAGAATGCGGTTATAAATCCAAGCTCTTCCATGTCCATGAAAACAAATCTCGCACATGATCTCGGCACGGAAAGCGCCGATGAATTCAGCACTCCCGCAAACGAGGTTCGCATTGACAGGCGGCCGGAAAGCGGGATCTTGTCTGCGTCATCGAACGGAAAGACGCTTAAAGAAATTTTATGCGAACGCGGGTATCAAGCCGCATATTTTCAGGCAGATTCCCGCATACAGCGCGTTTTGACGCTGTGTCCTCACATAAGATCGGCTTCGCAGAAAAACCGGTTGCTGAAAGAAGCTCTTGTTTTCCATCAGCTGCTGGCGGGGGACACGACCCGCAAATTCAACCAAAACCGCCAGGCCGATCACGATCTGCGGGTTACAGAGGCCGTTCTTGAATACTCCTGGACTCACTTCGGCTTTTATCCGCAAACGGAAACGATTATCACTTCTGTTTTTCACGACAGCATGGAAGACTATAAGGCGAAAGGATGGGTAATAACCGAACTTTTCGGCGCAAACATCGAAGCCTCCGTCAGGATATTGACCCTGCCGGAAAAAATCCGGAAAACGGCGGACAAGCGTTTGAAAGCAGATCTAAAACACGCCTTCAAAATGAACAGCGTCAATTGTTTCACTTCCGGGCATTGCATTATAAAACATTTCGACGGCATCGATGTGCTTGCTGCTTTCATCCGCAACGTTTTGAAAGGAAATATCATCGCCGCCGACATTGACGACAGCATAGAAATTCCCGGTGTTCCGCCTGTTCTTCCTCTCGCGAAATTCAAAAACGAGCTTTCCCGGCGTTACGAGTTTTCCCTGGCCCTTCAACGTCGGCTTGAATTAGCCAACAGTTGCCATTGGCTGAACCTGGACGGATTCGTTTGTTTGAAAATGGTCAGGGATTTTCGCACCCAATTTGCGCAGATAGGAGAGGTTTTCGCTGAAGTTTTCGGCATCCCGGTCCCGCCCGGGCTGCAAGAGGATATAGAAAGGCTCAAGGGCAGGACACCGGAACGAATCGGAAAAACAAAAAACGGGATCCGTTTCTCCGCAAGTTATCATTTGTTCCCATCTCTTTGATCCAAAATATAAAAAAGAATCGCCGGTTTTTCCGGTTTTATCTTTTTTCAAACCGAATCATGCTATACGAGCTTCCTTCTGAATTTCGGGTTAAGTTGTTGAATCATGTCTGATTTATTCTCCGGCAACGCCGCCAGAAAAAGATGGTCTTACGACGCTCGGGATATAGAGGTCCTGGAAGGGCTTGAGCCGGTCCGCCGCCGTCCCGGTATGTACATAGGGGGCACGGACGAAGGTGCCATGCACCACCTTGTGACCGAGGTTCTCGACAATGCGATGGACGAAGCCGTCGCCGGTTACGCAAATCGCATAGAGCTGGAGCTCGCCCCCGGCAATCTGGTTACGGTGCGGGACAACGGCCGCGGGATTCCGGTGGACAATCACCCTAAATTCCCGGGTAAATCCGCTCTTGAGGTCATTCTCACCACGCTGCACTCCGGCGGTAAATTCTCCGGCAAAATCTATGAAACTTCCGGCGGACTGCATGGTGTCGGGATTTCTGTCGTGAACGCTCTTGCGGAGGAACTGACCGTAGAGGTGGCGCGCGATAGACAGCTTTACGTGCAAACATTCAGCCGCGGCAAGCCGGTAAGCAAACTGAAAAAAACGGGAAGCACAAACCGGCGCGGGACAACGGTCATTTTCCGCCCGGACACTTCCATTTTCGGAACGCGCGCAAGGTTCAAGCCCTCCACGCTTTACCGGCTTGCGCGCTCCAAGGCTTATCTGTTTCGCGGCGTGGAAATACGCTGGTCCTGCGATCCTTCCCTGATAAAGGAAGGCGACAACACGCCGGAAAAGGCCACTTTGCATTTTCCCGGCGGACTTGCCGAGTATCTTTCCTTTTCGCTTGAAGGCCGTCCCACCCTTACGCCCGAGTATTTCACCGGCGAGGCCGAGCTTCCCGAAGGCAAAGGCAGGGTCGAATGGGCCGTGGCCTGGCCGGAACAGGGCGAAGGCTTTTGCCATTCCTATTGCAACACCATTCCGACGCCCCAGGGCGGCACGCACGAATCCGGCATGCGCTCGGCGCTGTTGCGCGGTTTGCGGGCCTACGGAGAAATGACCGGCAACCGCCGCGCCACGGCCATTACCGGCGACGAAGCCTTTTCCGACGCCGCCGTTTTGCTTTCCCTGTTTATCCGCGATCCGCAGTTTCAGGGGCAAACGAAAAACAAACTGGCAACCGTAGAGGCTATCCGGCTTGTCGATCAGGTCGTGAAAGACCATTTCGACCACTGGCTGGCCGCCGATCCTTTGGCCAGCAAGGCGCTGCTCGACCAGATCATCTTCCGCGCCGAGGAGCGCGCCCGCGCTTCGCAGGCCCGCGACATGGCGCGCAAAACAGCGACGCGCAAAGTGCGTTTGCCAGGCAAACTGGCGGATTGCTCACAAAGCGCCGCCGAAGGCACGGAGATTTTCATTGTAGAGGGTGATTCAGCGGGAGGCAGCGCCAAACAGGCGCGCGACCGCAACATTCAAGCCGTTCTGCCGCTACGCGGCAAAATATTGAACGTGGCCAGCGCCAGCGCCGACAAGCTGCGCGGCAATCAGGAGCTGGCCGATCTTGTTCAAGCGCTAGGTTGCGGCACGGGCAGCGCGTTCGATCTTGGAAAACTGCGCTATGAACGCGTCATCATAATGACAGATGCCGACGTTGACGGCGCGCATATCGCTTCGCTGCTGATGACTTTTTTCTATCGTGAAATGCCCGGACTTATAAACGCCGGAAAGCTTTATCTTGCCCAGCCGCCGCTTTATCGCATTTCGAGCGGAGGAAAAACCGTCTATGCGCGCGACGACGCGCACCGCGACGAGCTTATGCGGTTCGAGTTCAACGGCCGCAAGGTGGAGATAAGCCGTTTTAAAGGCTTGGGCGAAATGATGCCGGCACAATTGCGCGAAACGACGATGGACCCGCGCGCCCGTTCTCTGTTGCGGATAGTGATAGCGGAGCCTCATGCCGAAGACATGACGGAAGCCATGGAAGAAACCGGTCAATTGGTGGAAAGTCTCATGGGCCGCAAAGCTGAGCTTCGTTTCCGTTTCATACAGGAGAACGCCAGGTTCGTGAAAGAAGTGGATGTATGAAAGGATGTCAGGCAAGAAACGCCGTAGTTCAGGGAAGAAAATCCGAAACTGCGAGGCGTTGTATTTGCAACATACCACCGCTGCCGGTATTACTTGTCTTCTGAAGCGCCCGCGTTTTCGGCAGAAAAACCGGCGGGGATAAAAAATCTTTCGGTTCCGTTCTGCGTCAGTTTCGAAGAAACGGGGCCAAGTGACTCACAGCCGTTAAGGGTTTCCGCAGCTGCTATAACCTTGGCAAAGCCTTTTTTTTCTTTCTCTTTTTCGGTCATCCACGCGCTGTATTTGGTCATGCATATTCCCGTCTGTTCAGGACCTTCTCCCTGTTTCGCCCCCGCTGACGCTTCGCTTACAGCTTTATCAAGTCCGGAGCAGGATTTCACGGCGGCTTCCTCAGCTTGATCCAGGGTCATTGGGAAACGGCAATCGAAAGAAAGATCCGCACCAAGCGCAATAGCGGCCGAGCAGGCAAGCATGCTGTCTCCACAAATTGATTCTGTCCCTTGATCACAAGGTGGTCTTGTGTGTCTTGCTATCATCCATGCACACTGTCTTATAATACCGCTTCTTCTCGCTGCGCATTGACTCCATTTCACTACATTAATTCTCCCCTCCGCTGTATTTAGTTGCTCCCCGTGCGGAGGAGGTTCGCGATTTCCCAAAGCGGCGCGGATGCAATATTTCACCGCCGCCTTGAAGGCTCTTTGAGCGAAATATGCGTCTTCTTCTTTACCATCCCCTTCAGGGTTAATCTTCTCAGCAAGACTTTTGTCCGGAATAGGAACCTTTACCGTAATTTTTTTTCCTTTGCTGTCTATATATGTTTTTTCCACCAAGGGGGGAATCGCAAGAACAAACTTCCCACCAGATACAATCCTTGCGCTGATATCAGCATCAATAAAAGCCTCGTCCTTATCCACGCATTCCGGCGGGGCGTTCTTGCGCGGATTCATGGTCCTGGGATCGTTCTCCGACCAAGTGTCCGCTGGATCAGGGCAGGAAAGTTCATATAAAGCCCTCATGGCTACAAGGCCGCCATATTCCGGTTCGACGAACAGAGACTCTATCGATTGCGTAACAGCATCCGCGACAGCCACAGCGAACGAATACATGGCGATGGGTCCCTGGTTGACTGTTATTGTATTGCACAAAACCGAAGTGTCAGGCGTCTGGCCCCCGGTTTTACCGGTTGAAATATCCGTTTTTATGGAGTTTTCCCCCAAAGCGGCAGAGTAGGCTAGCTTGTCTTCATGCTCTATGGCGCTTTTTTTACTTTGCATTCTTGATCCGCCTTGTTTGCTGGCAATTTCTAAATCGACTTTTTCCGGAAAAAGCTTTTCTTTATATTCCTTGAAATATTGGTAATATCTTGTCCATTCGGACAATATAGAAGTGTATTCGGCTATTTGATCAATAAATTTCTTTACTCTTGCCAATGTGTTGTTATTCCACGCTGCGCCTTCGCCTGCGGCATATGAAAAGGTTGTTGTGTTAACCAATAAAAAAAGGGCGAAAAACACTACCTCAATAAAATAAATCTTACTTCTTTTTTTAGCCGACGCTTTCACCGTCCTCACCTTTCATAACAAAAAATCCCTGACTTAATAAATAAAAAAGGAGGCTATCACTCATGAGCCAAAACCCTTACCAGCTCGACTTCATCGGAAAAAACCGGGACTCCAATTTGCATCCTATTGTTCCTACGTTTTTCACTATACCTTTGTCCATTTTTCAGAGATTCTAATGTTGACAACTCTTCTCCTTGCTGCGCACCCTTGAAATTTACTGATCCAGATATCAATCTTCCGGATCTATAGCCGTTATTTTCGATCCCGTCTGAGGAAACTAAACGCGTGGTTCCCGTTTCTGGAGGCCAGCAGTTCAAAGAAGCGAGATCTGCTGCCGCTTGAGCCATCGATGCATTTAAAGTCGCCAATTTATTTTGCCACATGAACCAGGCAAGGCTGTTCGTCTGCGCGATTTTGGCTATTTCTCCCTGTTCCTTACCCGCAGCCGCGATTTGCTTGGCATTTTCGGGTGAAGAATCCACGATCAGTTTCACGAATTCAGTTTCATACGGACTGAGTCCGGTTTCAGGATCAATGTTCAACTGTTCCTTGCACTTAACTCCCATGCTTGCGGCTTTTTCACACAACTTCTTGCCAGCTTCACACTCCTGTTTGAAAATATCGGCGTTTTTTTTGCAGTTAGGTTTCATGGTGTATGCCGCACCGTCTGCCAGAACTTTCAGGGGTCCGCTCTGGCGTGCCGCGCACTCACTCCATTTCACCGCTCTCATTCGTCCTTCCGCCGTTTCAAGCTCCCTTCCTTTCGGCGGCAATGGTCTATTGCTCGCAAGAAAGTAAAGGTATGATATAGCCGCAAGTCCCCCTCTTTCTTCGTCGCTCTGTGGATCGAGTACTTCGTATGTTGTTTTGCCGTCTGGCCCTAGGGCCTTTTTTGTCGAGGGCCAAACCTTCTGCTCGTTAGGACTAAGGCTTCTCATGCTAAGGGCCAAACCGGCGAATTTTCCGGTCGTGTTTTTGCACTCAGGAATTGGTTCAGAGCCTTCAGGCAAGCTTTTGGGAAAATTCGAGTTTGGAGGACATAACATATCGAAGTAATCCGAATATCCCGTAAGACTTCCTGTATTTATTATGTTTCTTTCTTCAACCATTTTCAGAATAGCGTCGGCCATGGTCTGCGTCTTGCCTTGCGCCTTAACCATGTTCAGGTGAGTAAGCCATGTGACACAATCAGCCTTAGACTTGGGGTGCCAGTAATTTTTTCCGGTTTGTTCCGCTATAAGAGATTGCTCTTCTTTTGCTGTTTCAAAAGATTTCCAGCTTTCGTGGATATAAAAATCCTGCTTGGCCTTAAGGTAATTCCCTACATGTTCTACAGCAATAAGGGTATCCAGCTTGTCTCTAAAAAGTCCTGTATATCGTTGAAACGAATCTGTAAAAAATGTGACGACATTAAAGATATTTTTCAGCACGCCTATTTCTTGGACCATCTTACCCACTATAGAAGTGGTGTTGTTATTGACAGCAGGCGTGCAATCAGCACAACAACACGCCGCCGCAGCAACGTTTGATCCGGCAATCTGCAAAAACAACACTAGAGCGAAAAGCTTGGTGAAAAACAACCTACACCTAGGCCTGTTTCCGCCCTTGTACGAATCACAGCAGTCCATGTTTTACCCCTCCCAAACTTTAATCTAGAAAACAGGCACCGTGGTCCTTCTAGCTTTTCTCGGCTCCATAAGCATCATCGGGTTCAACGAGCCGGGGAATGCGCCGCCATAACCGCTGTAACCTCCGCTTACGGACATAAAATTACCCAGAGACATGCCGTCGCAAGTTTCGCGTTGCAGCGAAGGCAGACTCAAGCTTAGGCCAAGATTTGGCACGGGCAAACATATCATGGATAAAAGATTGTTGATGCCGGTTACAATGAATTCACATATTTTCCCCAGTATGGCGTTTATTACGCCCAATATGATGACAGCGACAACACTGACTATGCCGGCAAGAATGCTTTGAATTGATTCGAAATATGTCATTATTTGAAGTATGCATCCGGCTTTATCCTTGTACTTCATGTCGCGAAAAACTCTTTGCGTAGCCGCTATACGGGCTTTTATGTTTTCACTGTGCGCTTGATATA
>Ga0272446_1000778_pt1 | contig 48527 bp, 49 predicted proteins | sample YNPCB0061_FD_194587 | JGI IMG/M metagenome (GOLD analysis project Ga0272446, IMG submission 194587) | Hot spring microbial mat communities from Yellowstone National Park, WY, United States - YNP-CB-006-1 | ecosystem: Environmental > Aquatic > Thermal springs > Hot (42-90C) > Sediment | place...
GCGACCCCCACGACGGAGGCCCTCAACGCGGCCATTCGCCGCATCCAGTCCGTGACCGGGCTTGCCGTCCACGACTTCCCCAAGCTGCGCGAATATCACCTCGGGTTCTGGCTGCACATCGAGGACGACGGGGCGGTCGGCGTCCGGCGCTGGGAGCGCGATGCCCCGGGGGATGCCCCCGCATTGGACGCGATGGATCGAGCCCTGATCGCCGCCACCCAGGCCGGGCTGCCCCTGGTCCCCGAGCCCTATGCCGCGGTGGCAGAGCGCATTGGCACGCACGCGGATGACGTCATCGCACGGCTCGGGCGCCTCCTGGCAGGGGGTGCCGTGCGCCGCATCGGGGCCGTACCAAACCATTGGCGCCTCGGCCTGAAGGGTAACGGCATGTCCGTCTGGAACCTGGACGACGATGCGGTGGACAGCCTGGGCGAGCGCATCGGTGCCCTGCCCGCCGTCAGCCATTGCTACCGCCGCCCCCGCCGCCCGCCGCTCTGGCCCTACAACCTCTTTGCCATGGTCCACGGTCGCACCCGAGACGACGTCATGACCGCCGCCCAGGACATCGAGGCCTTGGTGGCGGGTCATTGCCGCGGTCACCGTATCCTGTTCAGCGAGGCGGTGCTGAAAAAGACCGGCCTGCGGTTCATCTGAGGGGCGCCACCATGTTTCGCGCCGGGCGCTATCTACAGCTCCTTCACGACCCCGCCCGTCTGGCCCGAGCCGCGGCCGCCCCCTCGGCCAGGCCCGCGGGCCCGGTGGTGATCTGGAACCTGATCCGCCGCTGTAACTTGAACTGCCGGCACTGCTATTCGACCTCCGCGGACACGGACTTCGCCGGAGAGTTGTCGACCGCCGAGGTCCTGGCGGTCATGGCCGATCTGCGCGCCTTCGGGGTTCCGGCCCTGATCCTGTCCGGGGGAGAACCGCTGCTGCGACCGGACCTGTTCGACCTTGCCCGCGCCGCCAAGGGGCTTGGCTTCTACCTGGCGCTGTCGACCAACGGCACCCTGATCGATGGCGCCAGGGTCGGGCCGATCCGTGGCGCCGGATTCGATTACGTCGGCATCAGCCTCGATGGTCTGGAGGCGACCCACGATCGCTTTCGGCGCCGCGCGGGGGCCTTCCAGGAGTCCCTGCGGGGGTTGCGCCTGTGCCGGGATGCGGGCATCCGTGTCGGGGTGCGCTTCACCCTGACCCGGGACAACGCCGCCGACCTGCCGAACCTCCTGGACCTGCTGCTGGTCGAGGAGATCGACAAGCTCTACCTCTCCCACCTCAACTACTCGGGACGGGGTAACCGGAATCGCGGGGACGACGCCCAGTTCCGCATGACCCGCGACGCCATGGACCTGCTGTTCGACCTGGGTTGGGAGCGCGTCCTGGCCGGGCGCCCCATGGACCTGGTGACCGGCAATAACGATGCGGACGCGGTGTACCTGCTCCACTGGGCACGGCGCCGCCTTCCGGGCCTGGCCGATGAACTCGCCGCCGTGCTGCGCGCCTGGGGTGGCAACGCCTCGGGGGTGGATGTCGCCAACATCGACAACCGCGGCGACGTCCACCCCGACACCTTCTGGTGGGACCACAGTATCGGCAATGTCCGGGAAAGGCCCTTCTCGGCGATCTGGCAGGATCTTGCCGACCCCTTGCTAGCGGGTCTCAAGCGCCGTCCCCGCCCGGTCAAGGGGCGCTGCGCGAGCTGCGCCTGGCTGGACATCTGCAACGGAAACACCCGCACCCGAGCCTTCCGGCTGACCGGTGACCCCTGGGCGGAGGATCCCGGCTGCTACCTCACGGATGCAGAGATCGCCGCTTCGGCGTAGCGCCCCAGGTCGCACGGCGGGCGACTTGGGTCGATGGCCCTGGGCGACGCCGGGTCCGCTGCATGATCCGCCGCGCAGGCACCAGACGGGCGGCTGCACCGGGACCAGCCTGGTCTCGACATCGGCCACCCAGACCGCTCCCGCGGGGCTAGGCCGGCCCTGGCGGGGCACCGGACGCCGGGGCGGCGAACCACTCCTGCTTGGGCACCCAGACCTTCTCCTGGGGCTGCATCACGAAGTTCGGCGACATGATCTGCACGCCATACTCGTTGAAGACATCCTGGATCTGGGCGTGCAGGTCCGAGAGGACCCGGAAGCGTTGCTCGGGGTGGTCGATGTGGACGACGACCTCGTACTCCGGATAGAAGTCCGCGAGGGCCCGCTGGAGCACGAACGGCTTGGGCTCCCTGCGCACCCCCGGGGTTCGCTCGGCGGCCAGGATGAGCATGGCGTGGACCTGACGCCAGGGGGCGTCGTAACCGATGGTCACCTTGGTGCCGACGATCGCCCCTTGGCCGTTGGTCAGCCGGGAGTAGTTGGTGATGGGCGAGCCGACCAGGACCGCGTTGGGGACCGTCACCGCCTCCCGCTTGGGTGTGACGACCTTGGTGGAGAGCATCCCCACCTCGCTCACGGTGCCGACGGTGGTGCCCACCTGTACGAAATCTCCAGCCTTGAGCGCCCGGCTGTAGGCCACCACGAGCCCGCTCATCACCTGGTTGACCAACCCGGCGGAGCCCAGCGAGACCATGAGGCCGACGAAGACGCTGATGCCCTTGAAGGCGTCAGAGCCTGACCCCGGGATGTAGGGGTAGGCGATCGTCAGGGCGAAGATCCAGATCAACACCGCCGTGAGACGGCGGGTCGTCTTGGCCGTGTCCGGGGCGAGCCAGGCGACCGCCATGGTCTCCTGCTCCACGGCACGGAGGAAGCTGTCGACCATGCGAATCACCATGCGGGTGAGGACGAAGACCACCAGCACCGTGAACAGGCCAGGAAGTGCATCGAGGGCCCCCATACCCAGCTTGTACAGCAGTCCAACGAAGAACTGCGCCAGGCCGTCGCCCCAGGGGCGGGTCCAAGGGAAGTAACGCAAGACGAAGGTGAGCCAGAGATAGGTGGCAATGGCCCCAACACCAAAGGTTGTGAGCTTGACCGCCCCACGCTCTAGGCTGTTGAGAAAGGGGCCCAGTGAGACGCCGCCGAGGCGAAGCGCCCCGTGCGCCAACAGTTGTTCTCGGCGCATGGCCCGGGCGTGGAGCCGGATGATCCCCCACAGCGCCACGGCGAAGACGGCCGTGGCCAGAGCGGCAAGGACGATTCCCTTGAGCAGTTTGGGCAGGTCCTGGGCCTGACGGCGGGCGTCCAGGGCCTCCTGCAGGCGGGCGACCGTCTCCCGAACCACCAGGTCCAAGGTCTGGCCGGTCGTGCTGTCGACATCCTCCGGGAGCAGGCCGAAGACCTCCCGGCCATCGACGCGGATCCAATAGCCCGTCAGGTTCCCCAGGGTCCCGGGCACAGCCGAGGCCTCGGCCCCAGGGGCGCCCGCAAGGATGTCGTCGAGCTTGCGGGTGGCGCGCTCCACCCGGTCCTGGGGGGTGATGTTGTCGACTTGGGCATAGAGGGTGGCGATCTCCCTGTTCCAAAACCTCAGGGTTGCGGGTTGGCCGCTACGGACCTCCAAATGGACGCCGTCCGCGGCCCAGGCCGCCGATGCCAGTGCGCACAGGAGCACGGCCGCTGCCCAGAGCCGATGCAGGGCGGACTTCAGGGCGCCGAGTCGCGGCGGCAGACGGGCCATGGTCTTGGTACCTCGGGGGGTTAAGCACGGGTTTTCAGGGCGCCCAGAGTAGCAGCACGACGGTGCTGACCCAAGGATCGGCGTGCCTCAGAGCCTCCAGACGGCCAAGACCCGGCAAGGAGCCTGCTCGCCGATATCCGGGCCGCGGGCCCATCGCGGTGCGGGGCACCGCTCGGCGCTGTCCCGGCTCGGTGGCGACCCGCCTGCCCGGCGCCGACGACGGTGTAAATTCCTCGTAAATTCGCGGAGCTAGGCTTTACCTGGCCCTGCCTAGGATCCCGCCAGGTGCCTCCCTAGACTGGATTTGCCGCTTCGCAAACCCGTCGCCGGAGGTCCAAATGGCACTGATCACCCGAGTGGCGCGACTCCTTCGCGCCGACCTGCACGCGCTCCTGGATCGCCTGGAGGAGCCCGAGACCCTGCTGCGCCAGGCCCTGCGCGAGATGGAGGAGGCCCACGGGCGGGACCAGCAGCGCCTCAAGCACCTCGATCAGGCCCTCGCCCAGGCCGCGACCCGCGCGGCCGAGCTGAAGGTGTCCCTGGAGGCCGTCCTGGCTCAGGTCAGCGCCGCCCTGCAGGCCGGTCAGGACGACCTGGCCCGGGCCGTCATTCGCCGCCGCCTGGAGGCCGAGCAGGCCCTCAACGCATTGACCCGCCGCCGCGCCGAGCTGGAGACGGCCCACGCCGAGCTGGCCTCGAGGGTCAGCGAGAACGGCTTGCGCCTGGAGGCCATACGCCAGAAGGTCGAGGCCCTGAGCGAGCCGGACCCGGAGATGCACCCGAATGCGCCTTGGAACGACCTGAGCCTAGGCCTGCGACCAGCCATCGACGCGGCCGACGTGGAGCTGGCCCTGCTCGCGGCCAAGCAGGCGCGGGCGCAGGCAGGGGGGACGCGGCCATGATGCGCCCTGCTTTCCTCGAAGGGGCCCTGGTGGCCCTGGCGGCAAGCCTGACCTCCGGCGCCCTGTTTGCCGCGCTGTCCCCGGCCTTGCCGGCGGCAGCGGCCCTGCGCTGGGTCGTCGCCACGGTCGCCCTCGGCTACCTGCTCTACCTGCTGGGGCGCAGCGGCGCCAAGGTCGGTCGGGTCAGCACGGTCTTCGCCTGGGCCTTGGTGAGCGGTGTCATCCTGGCGCTAGACCTGCCGCTTCCGACCTTCGTCCTGATCCACGCCGGCATGACCTGGCTGGTTCGCTCTCTCTACTTCCAAGCGGGTCTGGTGGCCGCCCTCGCTGACCTGGGGATTGCCCTCCTTGGCCTGGCTGCCGCCGTCTGGGCCTTGAGTCAGAGTGGCAGCCTCTTTCTCGCCGTCTGGTCCCTGATGCTGGTCCAGGCCCTGTTCGGGCTTATCCCCCCCGACCTTGGCCTGGGCCGGCGCACCGCGCCACCCACCCCCGAAGACCCCTTCGAGCAGGCCCACCGTGGGGCCGAAACCGCCCTACGCCGCCTGCACTCCGCCTGAGACGTTCCCAATACCGAGGAGAATCGCCATGAAGACCAAGCTCGTCGCCATCGCCCTGTTCGGGCTCACCGCCGCGGCGGTCGCCTACTACCCGGCCCTCGAAGGCCGCAATCCAGGGATGGGTTCGGACCCCGCCGCCCAGCTTGCGCCGGCAGACCCGGCGAGCAACCAGCGTCCCGTGGTGGATGTGGTGTTCGCCCTGGACACGACCGGCAGCATGGGCGGCCTGATCCAGGCCGCCAAGGAGAAGATCTGGTCCATCGCCTCGACCATGGCCGCCGCCCAGCCCACGCCACAGATCCGCATGGGGCTGGTCGCCTACCGTGACCGCGGCGACGACTATGTGACCCGCACGGTCGACCTCACCGCTGACCTGGACTCGGTCTATGCCACCCTGATGCAGCTCGAGGCCGGCGGCGGGGGTGACGGACCCGAGTCCGTCAACGAGGCCCTGGACGTCGCCGTGAATCGGATGTCCTGGACCCAGGAGCCGAAGGCCTACAAGGTCGTCTTCCTGGTGGGCGACGCCCCGCCGCACATGGACTACCAGAACGACGTCAAGTACCCGCTGACCCTGGCCAAGGCCAAGGCGAAAGGCGTCCGGGTCAACACCATCCAGTGCGGGGCCTTGCCCGACACGGCCCGGGAGTGGCGGCAGATCGCCCAGCTTGGGGATGGGCGGACCTTCCAGGTGGATCAGGCCGGCGGGGCCCTGGCCATCGCCACACCCTACGACACACAGCTCGCAACGCTGGCCGAGGCGTTAGACGCCTCGCGGCTCTACTACGGCAGCGAGGCCGAGCGCAAGGCCGCGGCGGACAGGTCCGCGCAAGCGGGGCGGGCCAAGGCGGCCGCGAGCCCCGCGGCCCTGGCGAGGCGAGCGACCTTCAACGCCTCCGAGGCCGGCAAGGACAATCTGCTCGGCAAACAAGAGCTGGTCGATGCCGTCACCAGCGGGCGCCTGGACCTCAAGACCTTGGCGCCGGAGGCCCTGCCAGCGCCCCTGCAGGCCATGAGTGCGGAGGAGCGCGAGGAGGCGGTCAAGCAGACGGCGGCCAAGCGCGATGCCATTAAGGCCCAGATCCAAACCCTGGCCGATGAGCGGGCCCGCTACCTCAAGGACAAGGTCGAAGGCGAGGGCGGGGCGGCGGCCTCGCTGGACCATCAGCTCTACGAGGCCGTTCGCGAGCAGGCCGGGGCCGCCGGGCTGAGCTATGGGGCCAAGGCACCCGCCTATTGATGCTCCCCTCGACGGCGAGCGGCCCGGGTGATCTGGACCGCGCCCGTCATGCCGGCGTCATGTCCGCATGGATACTATTAACACGGCCCTTAAATAGGCCGGGTTAATCCGAGGCATGGATGCCTCGGCGCGGCAACAAGCCGCGTGAGGCAGGCCCGGGCGTGTACCGGGCCTGCCGACGGCCACAAATACCAGAAGGGTATTTTGTGGCCGGATGAATAAGCGCATCTGATGCGGCGGGTCCTCCCCGTCCGCACCCTCTGGGAGGACCTGTCCATGTGGGAGACCTTCGCAGCGGCGACCGCCTCGGTCGCCGTCGCTGCCTTGGTGGCACGGCATCGCGCCCGGCGCGCCCTGCTCTACCGAGAGCTGGCCGCGCATCGGCGGGGCCTGGAGGAGGTTCAGGGCTGGTTGCTGGACCTCGGCGAGGTCACCTCAGACCAGACGGCCGCCTTCGGCGCCTTGCCCATCGCGAGGGTCCCGGGCGTCTTGACGGCTGAGGGGGTCGAGCGCCTGGGCGCGGAGGCCCTCGCGGCCGGCGGGCACGTGGAGCGCAGCTTCATCCCGACCCACAAGCAGGGCGGGACCGTCTCCTACGAGAACGTCCACCGGCACGCCCCGTTGGCGCTGGCCGTCTACCACTCACCGGCGTTGCGGGACTGGCTCTCGCGGATCATTGGTGCGCGGGTCGGGCCCACGGCGAACCACGACCAGTCCTCGTGCTCCCTGCTCGTCTACACGCAGCCGGGGGACCACATCGACTGGCACTTCGACCACAACTTCTACCGTGGGCGGCACTTCACGGTGCTGATCTGCCTGGTCAACCAGGGCGCTCGGGGCGGCCCCTCGGCAAGCACCCTGCTGTGGCGGGACCTCAGGGGCGGCGAGCACGAGGCGCCCCTGGGGCCCGGGGACCTGGTCGTTTTCGAGGGGGCGCGCATCCGTCACAAGGCGACCCCCTTAGCCGCCGGGGAGCTGCGGCTGATGCACAGCATGACCTTCGCGACCGACCCGCGCGTCGCGCCCGGGCGGGAGCTGGTGCGCCGGGTCAAGGACACCGCCTTCTACGGTCTGCGGGCCCTGTGGGATTGAGCCTCAGGCCGCCTTCGGTGGTTGCGATGAGGCGGCCCGCTGGCGGCCGCCCTCGCCCAATCTCGGGGGCCAGCTCACCCGGGTTTAACTGGTGGCGCTGCTCCCCGAGCCCCGTTTGGCTGAAGCCTTCTCCTTCTTGGCCGCGCGCTTCTCCTTGAGGGAATGCGCAGGCTTTTTCTTGGGCTCTTTGGTCGCGTGGCGCTCTTTGGTCATCGTCTTTGCTCCTGATGGGTTTGGACCTGGGTCAGGGGCCGGTCGCGGTAGCTTCGGGTCCCGGCCGGGTCCCCGTCGGCATTCACGCGTCTGCCCCGAACGCTGCGCCCCTAGTATAACCGCCGCAACAGGCCCCGCCGGGGCGATCCAACCGGATGTCCCCGCGAGGTCCTCCAGGGCGGCACGACGCTCGCGGTCAGCCGCCGCGGCCCGCGGACCGGCCCAAGATCCGGGCCAATGCCCCTGGGCTGACCCTCCCTCCCGACAGGCGCCCGCCCCCTTTGGCCGCCAGCGGCGTTTCGGCATCGACCCCGGCTGCCGCCGTCCTCGTCGCGGGTTGGCGGTGCACGCCCCACTCGATGAGCTCCATGCTCCCGTCTCGGTGCTCGACGATGGCGGTGCAGCTGTCCACCCAGTCCCCGCAGTTGAGGTAACGGAGGCCGTCGATGGTCTTGATGGCGGCGGCATGGATATGGCCACAGATGACCCCGTCCACCCCGCGGGACTTGACGCAGTGGGCCACGGACGCTTCGAAGTCGAAGATGAAGCTCACCGCCGTCTTGACCTTGCGCTTGGCGAAGCCGGACAGGGACCAATAGCCGCTGATGCCCAGGCGGCGGCGCAACCATGACACCAGCACGTTGGCACGCACCAGGAGGGCATAGGCCCGGTCGCCGAGGACCGCGATCCAGCGGTGATACCGCGTCACCTGGTCGAAGTCGTCCCCATGGATCAGGAGGTAGCGCCGGCCATCGGCCGCCGTATGGATCAGCTCTTGGACCAGACGGATCTCGCCAAAGCTGGTCCCCACGTACTCCCGCAGGGCCTCGTCATGGTTTCCGGGGACGAAGACCACCTCGCACCCGTGGCGCGCGCGCCGGAGGATCTTCTGCACCACGGTGTTCTGTGCCGTGGGCCAGTGGACGCCGCGGCTCATGGCCCAGAAGTCGACGATGTCGCCCACCAGGAACAGCCGTTCCGACTCGTATTCCCGCAGGAAGTCGAGCAGGCGCTCCGCCTGGCAGGCGCGGGTCCCCAGATGGATGTCCGACAGGAAGATCGAGCGCACCTGCGGCATGGCCCTAGCCCCTGCTCGCGTTCGAAGCGGCGCCCCCGCCGCGGTGAGCGCCGTCTGAAGTGCGCCGGCCGACGAAGATGTAGTAAGGCACCCGAACACCCGGCAGGTAGGGCACCGGGGCGAGACCCTCGCGCAGCTCGTGCGCCGGCAGCAGCCGGCGGAGCTTGGCGAGGTGGGCAGCGTTGGGGTGCACCCCGTCGTGCCCGAACCAGCGGGGCCAGAACCAGCGGGTGAGCGCCCCGTGACGGGCCAGCCCGGGTGCCGGCTGCGCCTCCGAGACGTAGAAATCGACGACCCCCAGGCGTCCGCTCGGTCTGAGCATGGCGAGGGCATTGCCCAGGGCAGCCTCCCAGTCTGGGATCATGGTCAGTGAGTACGAGAAATAGACCAGGTCCGCAGGGCTCGCCGGGCAGTAGCTCACCGCATCGGCCTCCACGACCCGCACGTTGGGCAGCCCCCGGGCGCGTCTGCGCGCCTGCTCCAGCAGGGCCGGACAGAGATCCACCAGGTCGACCCGGCCGAGGCCTGCAAGGTCCTCGCCGAGGAGATCCCGCAGGAGATCGAGGTTTCGGCCGGTCCCGGCCCCAAGCTCGACAATCGTCTCCCCGGGCCTCGGGCCGAGCAGCTCCAGTAGCTCGGCACGCCCATGCAGCAGGCGCTCCCGGAAGGCGTCATAGTGCTTGGCCTGGGGTCCGTAGAAGGCCTGCAGCCGCTCCGCGTGGCTGCCCCGGCGGGGCTGGCCGCGCAGCAGGCGGAGCAACACCGAGACGTCACCCGCAGCCATGCTCAGGCGAACACGTCGGCCACGTGGAACCCTGCGTAGGTGTGCACCCGATCCAGGCGCTGAAGCTCCCGGGCCATGGCCCCGTGGAACAGCAGCCGCTCGCGCAACCTGGCGCCCTCCCGGCCGACCCGGATCAGGTCCAGGTAGCCGGGCGCGGCGTGGGCGCTGCGGAAAATGATGCGGGCATTGGGCGCGGCGCGCTCCAGGATGGCGTCCCACTCCTCGGCCAGGGCCTGCGGGTGGTACGAGGCCATCCAGTCCATGTGGTCGAGCAGGACAAACTTCGCGATGGGCTCCTCCGTGGTCTGGAGGAGCTCCGTCACGGTCGAGGTGTGCGGGACGATGCGCTCCGCGAGCCCAGTCTTGAGGGCCGCAAAGTTGTCGGGCTTCAGATACTCGGGGCAGCAGTCCCTGGCGTAGCGCCCGTGGATGTAGACCCTCCAGAAATAGTTGGTCCAGACTGGGAGCTGGCGGAACACGTACTCGACCGCCTCTCGAACGAAGCCCGCGACCCCCTGATGGTGCTGCGCCTGGACCTGACGGCGCTGGGCATAGGGGACTCCCAACATGCTCATGGTGAGCTGGCGCGACAGGGTCCAGTTGATGCCAGGGCCCCACAGCAGGGGCTGGACGCGGGTGTCGTAGATTGCGCGTTGATCCTCCAGCGACCGGGCCGCGAACAGGTCCACAACGCTCGCCGCCAGCCGGGGACGAACCTTCAGATAGGTATGGAAGGCGCGCGCGACCGTCCCCGCGAGACCCTGGAAGTAGAAGCCCCCCTCGCGGCGGCTGAACCAGTGCGGGCGCTCGTCCCAGAAGGCACGGGCAAAGGGCGACAGGTCGGGGCGCAGGGCGTCGCGGTAGAGGTCGCGGAAGGCGTCATGGACGCCGGTCCCGAACAGGGCGAAAAAATCCTCGAAGCCAAGATGGCGGATACCGGCAAGCTTGAGCTCCAGCAGCGCCGTCTGCCGCGGGTTGGCGTCCACCGCGTGGATGCGCCTTGGCCCCGCTAGGGCGTAGTCGAGCACGTTGCAGCCCGCGCTGGTGATGACCAGCAGGGTGTCCTCGGGCTGGAGGTCGAGCGCCAGGCGATCAACGGCCGGATCCTCCCAGCAGGTGTTGTAGACCAGGGAGCGGGAGTAGATGGCGTTGAAGACCGCCTGGTCGATGCGGTCGCGCAAGGTGAGGGTGGCCTTCAAGGCGATCTCCGCGGCAGGCTGCCGTCGCGTGCGATCCCGAGAGTCTAAGAAGTTGTCGTGACCCTTTGGTTAACGGCGCACGACGGGACTATTACACGGTGGGCCCTTTTCACCCGGCAGCGGTACCTGTGGAGGGGGTCCCAGCCTCTGCACCGAGCCGGGGCCTCGGGCACGGGAACCGCTGGGGGTCGCCACCGCCGTGCGGCAGGGCTTTGACGGGGTTGGTACCAAGGGGTCTAGGGACGCCTCGCCTCGGTGGCTGGGCGCAGATCCTGGGATAAGCAGCGCCAGTGGTGAGCCAGGCGGCGATAGGCACAGCGCTGGGCAGCATTGCCGTCGTCGTCGGGATGCAGGTACAGGGCCTCCAGCCGCCGGACCACTGCGCTGGCGAGGTTCTGAGAGGGGCGCTGCACGTGGCGGCGGATCAACCGCCCTAGGCCGTCCTCCAGGATCTCGGAGGCTAGGACGTTCAGATCGGAGGCTGCGCGGATGTCACGGTTCCCGGTCATGCGGATGCTCTCCTCATCTTAAGCGGGTTTGCCGTGGCGACAGGGCATGGGCACTGGTTGCCAAGCCCATCCTGCCAGACATCCATGCGAATGCGTCGCATTAGCTTGTCAACAGCGTTGCGAATGCTTATCCTTTGCGTCCGGCGGGCTCCAGACCATCGGAGCACCCCGGAGGACCGCCTGACGCTCGGACCTTCCTGGACTCCCGCCGGGGACCGAGCGTCCACCGAACAAGTTCAGCCCCTGGCCGAAGACACCCCCTCCCCATGATGAAAATGCGCTTCTTCCGATGCACCCCTGGCCCGACACCCCCTCTCCCGGAGACAACCCTGCCCGTGCCGCGCACGGACCTGGGCTAGGACATCAATCACTGCTTATCACCGACCTGACCCCTGACCAAGAAAGCGGAGGAACCCCATGCCGTTCAACCCATGCCTTGCGACCGGATATTTGCGCGCCGCTGGCTCCACCCTGACGATGGCGGCCATGCTCTGCGTCATGACCGCGACGGCGGCCGATGGCGAGTACGCTCTGACCATCCAGGATCACCGCTTTCAACCTGCGGAGCTCGTTGTTCCGTCAAGCAAGAAGATAAGGCTGTCGGTCGAAAACCGGGATGCCACTCCGGAAGAATTCGAGAGCCACGACCTCAATCGCGAAAAAATCATCGCCGGAAAATCGATCGCCACTATTTATGTTGGGCCTTTGCCGCCTGGGCGCTATCGCTATTTCGGCGAATACAATGAGGAAACCGCCCAAGGGGTCATCATCGCTCAGTAATCACCGGGAGCGCCGCAATGTTTGGATCCGCAGTGATCGTCTTTCGGGAAGTCATCGAGGCTGCACTCATTATCGGCATACTCGCCGCAGCGACCCGCTCCGTACCCAACCGCAACCGCTGGCTGCTTGCCGGGGTCGTGACCGGCCTGGTTGGCTCCGCCCTGGTAGCCGTCTCCACCGATGCCATCTCTGCCATGGCCGACGGTGTCGGCCAGGAGATCCTTAACTCCGCGATACTGGGCGTCGCGGTCCTGATGCTGGCGTGGCACAACATCTGGATGGCCTCCCATGGCAAGGCCTTGGCGATCTCGGCGAAGGCCGTGGGCGCCGCCATCCAGGAAGGGCAAAAGGAAAGATCGATCCTGCTGGTGGTCGTTGGGCTGGCAGTGTTACGCGAAGGCTCCGAAACCGTGCTGTTCCTGTACGGTATTCTTGCATCAGAGGGTACGGGCGCATCACCGGTGTGGCTCGGCGGCGTCGTTGGCATCCTAGCCGGAGTCGGCGTCGGTTATGCCCTGTACGCAGGTCTGCTCCGGGTGCCAACGCGCTGGTTCTTCGCCGCGACCGGTGTACTGGTATTGCTGCTAGCGGCAGGAATGGCTTCCCAGGCCGCGCATTTTCTGATCCAAGCCGACCTGTTGCCCAGCCTTACGGCGCCGATCTGGGACACCTCGGCGATGCTCCCAGAGGGTTCCATGGCCGGCATGCTGCTCCACAGCCTCGCCGGTTACGACCCGAGACCTGCTGGCATGCAAGTGATCGTCTATGCGGTGACCCTGGCGACGATTGGACTGGGCATGAAGTTGGCCAATTCCTCCCGCACCCAATGAGACAGATTAGATTGAAAAGAAAGACGCAGACCCTCTGCCTGTGCATGGCGCTGCTCACCGGCAGCGCTCATGCCGGACCGGCCGATTACGTCTATATGCCGACAGTCGATTACGGGGAAAAGGAAATCGATTTCAAGTTCGGCACCGCAAAGCAACCCTCAGGGGAAACCAAGCAGGTCGCTAGCCTCGGTCTTGGTTATGGGGCGACCGAATGGTGGTTCACCGAGGTCTATCTGAAGACCGAGCATGAAGCTCCGGATCCAAGGCTCAACATTCTGGAGCTCGAAAACAAATTCCAACTGACCGAGACAGGGAAGTACCCGATCGAAGTCGGCCTGATTACGGAATTCGAGGCTCCGCTCAACAACGACCATGAGCCTTACGAATTCAAGTATGGCCCACTGTTCCAAACAGAATTTGACAAGTTACAATTGAACCTGAACCTGTTGCTCGAAACGAAATTTGGCAATGACAATCAGACCGAAACGGCGTTCCAGTACCAGTGGCAGGTCAAGTATCGCTGGCGCAAGGCATTTGAATTCGGCCTGCAAGGATTCGGCGAGACTGGCGAATGGGACAACTGGGCGACATCGGATGAGCAGGAGCACAAGCTGGGCCCCGCTGTCTTTGGCAAGATACCGGTCGGTGGCCACGCTGCCATCAAATACAATGCCGCCTGGTTGGTCGGCATGACGGATGCAACGCCCGACAATACCTTCAGGGCACAGGTGGAATACGAGTTCTGACGTCCCAGGAGGAGATTAACCGGCACATCGCGCTGCGGCACCGGCGGGGCCTAGGCCGCGCACGGGGCCAGCAATGCCCCGTCCCTGCCGACGTCTGCCTCACCGAATAGACGCCTGTAGGTGGTGCCTATCCTGTTACCCCTCCCCGCAGGTTCACCGGCGCGTGGATTCGCCTGGCAATCGAGTCTCCGACCGCTCGGGCAAGCGACAGGCGCAGGCGGCTAGACGAGGGGGTCGGGGCCTTCCGCGTCGCGCTCCTCGGCGGCCGCGGCGACCGAGGTCCAGAGGCGATGCAGCGCCGAAAAGTCGACCTCGTCGATGGCACCAGAGAGGCGCTCCTGTTGCTCCCGATCGAGGGGCGCGATCTCTTGAACGTGTCCCCTCGCAAGCAGGACCTCCAGCCCTTTGCGCCCGAGGCCCATGCTGCGCAGGTGGTCCCGGACCCGATAATAGAGCAGGCGGCGTCTTCCACCGCTGGTGTCAACGAGGGCAAACGCAAAGGGAAACGCGAGCGCCGCCCGGCCCTCCTCCCCGAACGGGTCGATGACCTTGAGCCAAAGCTGGACGACGGACAGTGGAGGTCTGCCATTCGGGAAACAGGTCCTCAGGACATGGCGGACGTGATCGGATTCGAGGAAGTTGAGGCCGCCCACCTCGTCCCCGTCCGTCAGGATCACCGGCTCGGTGCACTGGACCCGCCCCACGGCCAAGCCGAGCCGGCGGCGGCAGAAGCGCTGGAACCGGGCTCCGTACATGCTCGCCGAGATCGCCCAGGTAACCCGCAGCATGCCGGCCCAGGACCAGTGCCGGAACAGGTTCATCCAGCCGCGGTAGTCGGGGTGCTCGAACTCCTCCTCCAGGTCGAGATCGTGGTACACGCTTTCCATCACCTGCAGCAGGGAGCTGCACAGGTAGAAGCCGGCCCGGATCTCCCACGGATGCTTGGGCAGCATGGTCGGGACCGGCGCCGGAGCCGGCTGCTCGCCCCTGGCCGGGTCCATGAGCTGCCACCACTCGGGGTAGATCTGCGCGTCTAGGAACCGCAGGTTGTCGTCGCGGCGAACCCGTTCGAAGATGGCCTCGATCGCCGCCCCGTGCTTCGAGAAGCATGCCCGGACCTGGGGGCAACTGGGATACCAGCGTTCGCGCAGGGCCGTGAAGACCTCTTCCAGGTCTGCCTCCCGATCCGTGCCCAAGGCGCCGGCCTGGTCGATGGCGTCCGTGAGCACCGCGCCCATGGCGTGGTGGCCAAGCCGGCGATAGCTCTCGAACTGGGACTCGCTGTACCACTGGTCGTTGGTCGTCTCGTGGGGGAAGGCGGCGTGCTGTGAGGCGTACTGCAGGATGTCCGCCGGCTCGCCGCCGGTGAGCGAGGCCTTGACATAGAGGAGGTAACCAGGCCGCGCACCCTTGTCCACCATGCCGTAGTGGATGCGCCCGACCGCACAATGGCCCCCGCTGTGACCAGACTGCGGGTCGGGCCGGATTTCCCGGGGATCGATCTCGATGCCGATGCCAAGGTCGATCTTGCACTTTCGAATGGCGTTTCCAAGATCCTCGAAGCCGTAGCTCGGGTCGCAACCGGCATCGCAGGCGATGATGTAGCGGCAGCGGCGGCGCACCAGCTCGTAGATGCCGAGGTTCTCGAAGTGGCCGCCATCGCTCAGGTACACATAGTTCGATGCATCGTCCGTCATCCCCGCCAGCTCCTGGAGCAGGAGGAGCAGGGAGAACTTGGGACCTGGCCGCTGCCATTGCTCGGCGTAGCGCGGATTCTGAAGCCACCACCCGAGCCGCACGTTGAAGACGGTCATGAGGAAGGCCGTGGCGGCGCTGGTGTGATAACCCGAGTTCGGGCTGGCGGCGGCCCCGGAGACCGAGACCGGCAGGCCCAAGGACAGCCACTTCTCCTCGTTTCGGACATAGTCCTGCGTCTGCTGGTAGCCCGAGATCCGCGCGCCGTCAGGGTCCTGGATCTCGTAGCCGCAATACATGGGGGTGAAGGAGAACGACGCGGCCTTACGCTCCTGCCAGGCGAGGTTGCGCGAGGAGGTGATGTTCAGGGCGGTATTGATGATCGGGAACGGCCGCTGGGCCAGGATAGGCGTCTCCGCGCCGGCGTTCACGCCACCTCCCTGGACCAGGTCGATGAGCTTCGGCGTGTCATTCGGGTCGAGCCCGGTGAGCGGGTGAGGGTGCCGCCGCGGATTGCTCGCACCCAGGTAACAGCGCTCGATGCGGTTGCGGTAGAACATGTTGAGCCCGAAGACGTTCACGTCCACCCGCCAGCTCAGCAGCACCGACGCGGCAAGCAGCCCGAGCGCCGCCAACAGTAGCCCCATCGCGTGCCCATCGACCACCGAGGCACTCGCGCGCAGGTAGCCTTGGAGACACGCCTGGGGGGCGGCTTCAGGGGCGTACAGACCGCCCGTCGTCGTGGCGCCATCGGACTTGAGCTCGAGCTGGTAGAGGGCTTGCCGGGGTGAGGGCGCACACAGCTCCTTCGCCAGCGTGGCGTCTCCGCTCGGCCACTGCCACCAGACGGCGCGCTGGATCCCGTAGGACAGCAGCAAAAGGATGCCCAGTATGAAGACGTAGGGCGCCATCCGCGCCAAGAGCTCCGGCACCCTCTTCCCCCCCACACCGGTGGAGGTGCCGGATCCGGCCAGAACGCCCGCGACCGTGGTCAGCACCCAGGTGAGGCCTCCCATGGTCGCGATCCATGTGTCCGCCAGCATCAGGAGCAAGGGGCCGAAGAGGGCAGAGCCCGCGAGCGCCAGCCAGCCAACGCCGAAGCGCATCTGGTGCGCCCCGTGGGCACTCCACAGCTCCCGGCCCGCCTCGCGCAGGCCGCGGCCGGTGAGGCCGAGGTGCAGGGTTACCGTGAACAGGATGGCGCCAAGCGCCACCAGGGGACCCAGCGCGACGGCAGGAAGCGGGCGCGCCAGCGCATCGGGCCAGCAGCGGACCGCGACCTGGGCCCAGAGCAAGACCATGCCGCCGAGGGCCATCCCGGTCGCCAGGCCCCAGAGGGGCCGCAACAGCCACAGCGACAGCCACGGCCACCGCTTGCCAGGGCTCGCCTGACGGATCTCGGCCCTGAGCCGGTAAGCGGCGGCCCACCAGCCGCCCGCAGTGCCCAGACCATAGGCCGCCGCGAGCAGGAGCCAGCGCCATTCCAGCCGTTCGGGCCAGCGGGTTACGGCAACGCCGGCGACGACCGCGGCCAGCGCGAACGAGGCGAACAAGACCCAGTAACGGCGCTGGGCCCTGGCGACCCCCGCCCGCGCAGGTCCTTCGGCCGGGCGACCGAGGTTGGCCCTGAGGGTCTCGTAGCCCGCGAGAAAGGACCCCAAGAGGAGCAAAAGCGCCGCGCTCCAGAGCCAAAGCCCAACCCAGCCTTGACCTACCTCAGACAACACGGCGGCGAGGCACCACGGCAGGATCAGCAGCGAGGCGCCGAACGCCGCCAAGATGGCCTGGTTGAGGAACAGATTGCGCAGGTAGGTCGCCACCCCGCTCAGGGTGTCGGTGCTCAGCGCGCCCACGCGGGGGGTCAGGTAGTTGCTGAACTCCCGCAGCCAGCGCACCTGGCGCGGCTCGGGTGACTGCCCCGGATCGGGCACGCAGGGGCCTGTACCACGAAGGCAGTCCTCCACTTCCAGCACCCCCGGGCGGGTGCCGGCCGCCGTGTCTCCCGCCTGGCGGCGGACCCAGGCTGACAGCCATCCGCCGATATAGCCGCCGCCGGAGACGGTGGACAGGTAATCGACCCGGTGCAGGAGCCTCAGCTCCGCCAACTGCTGGATGACACCGAGGTTGAACGTTGCGCTGCGGATGCCTCCGCCGGAGAAGGCGAGTCCGAGCAGATTGTTGCCGTGGGCCCGGTCATAGGCCTGCTCGGGCGCTGCCTCGCCCTCGCCATCCGCCGGACCCCGAGGGAGTCTCGGGCCCGCGCCGGCCGGGCCGGTGCGAGCCGCCTTCAGGCAGTATCGGGCCTCCTCGACCGCGTCGAGCTCATGCGCGAGCTGGTGTTCGAATCTGAATGCGCTCGGCGTCGGTCGCTTGCGGATCGGCATGTCAGAGCCCCCGCCTTGGTGGTGACCCGGTTCCGCGACCGGGTCTGGTTCCGGGGCAGCGCCCTGCCGATCTCGTCCGAGCACCCGCTGCCGGAGGATGCCGGTTGACCGTGCGGTACTCTCGCTGCCCGGGGTGCGCTCGTCTCTGCGCCCGGCCTTGGCAGGGCCGCCCACCCATCGCGGAGCCGCCGCTTCGGGCGACGGGCTCGGAGCAGCCACCGGCCGGGTCCGGGCTAGTCAAACACTTCGTCCCCATTGGGCTCATACTGGGGTACCTGGTTCATATCGTGCCGCAGCTTCGATAGCTCCCAGTACATGCGCCGCCTGGCGCGGCTTTGGTTGCCCAGGGGTCGGTGCTCGGCGATGCAGTGCCAGGGGTTGTACGAGAGTCGCCTGGCGAAGGCCATCTGCGCGGGGGAGTCGAACCTCTGCCGCGGGATATGCAGGGTGGCCACGGACACCCGCGGGGAGAGCCGCTCTGGCCACAGCACGCCGGCGTTTTCGATCGGCATCAGGTGGGGATCGGTCTGACGTTGGATGCGGACGTCCAGGTCCACGTCCCCCGCGTCGAGCGCTGCGATCATCGCCTGACGCAGGTAGTCGTCCGGCGGGCGCAAGGGCAGCCGAGGGATGGGTGTCTTCGTCTTTGTCTTTGGCCAGACGGAGTACTGCATGGCCTGCCCCTCGCCCAACAGGTAGGGGACGCAGCTGAAATAGGGGGCCTCGAAGGGGCTCGATTGGGTCTTGGTCCAAAGTCCCTGCATGATCCCGTCCAGGATGTGCGGATGGCGCAGGTTGAGAAAATGGAAGACCGCGGCGTTCTTGAGGCTCCACTTCTGTAGGTGGGCGTTGGCCCGTGTGTCCGGGGTCACGAAGGTCGGTGTCGAGACGCCGAGCAGGTCCTGGGTGAACTGCTCCTCGTCCATGAGCTTGGGCCCCTGGACCCCCATCAGCTTGATGCTGATGCTCATGAAGCCGACGTCGTCGATGTCCGGGGTGACATAGGGTCCGGGGCCCGAGAAGCGGACCCAGGCGGGATAGGTGCGCGGCTCGGCGAAGATGCCATGTCGCAGCTCGGGCGCCAGCCCGGCGTGCACGACGAGCTCTGCCCGCACGATCCCGTGGGTCTTGGTGTTGCCACCCCGCTCGTAGCCACCCGGCTTCCAAAGCCTGTGCATCTGCTGGGTGAAGGTGTCGAAGATGGACCGGAATTGGACCTCATGGCAACCCTCCGTTTCCCCTTAGCAGCGCTGAGGTTCAGGAACGGCCCTGGGCCAAAACCCAGTATGAGAGTCAGACTAGTTCAGCATCCGGTCGTCGGCAAGGCTCGCGACCTCGTTTGCCCAGTCGCGTCTGGACACCGTCGCCCGGCGAGCCCCTAGGGCGGGGTCGCCGGCGCCCTGGTCAGGTGCGGTCGAGGCAACAGGCTTTCGGCCGCCGGGTGATCCGAGAGGCGAGCGGCCTTCATCCCGAATTCGTCGGTTGGTCGCCAACGGACGCACATTCTTGGCGCTGACTCAGTCGCTTTCGTCGCTTCTCCAGGTCACTTGCCAGGAGAATCGGGACTGATCCTAAGCATCCGATTATTCGCGTTTTTTCGCGTTCGCCTACGGCTGAGCTGCCTTTTCTGGGTTCATTGGCCAATCACGATCTTGGCGGGCGGCTGCTCGAAACGGACCCGTTTCTGCATCTCGGGGGTCATGTAGACGGTCCCCTGGTCGTCGACCAGGATGGCCTGGGTGACGCCCATGCGGCGGGCGACCTCCTGCCAGGCAGCGGGGCCCGCGATCACCAGGGCGGTGGCTGCGGCGTCGGCGATGGCCCCGTTGGGATGGATCACGCTTGCGGAGGCGATGTGCTCCGCGGGCAATCCTGTGCGCGGGTCGATGATGTGGGAGTAGCGCTTGGTGTCGAACTCGCGGTAACGCTCGTAATTGCCCGAGGTGTGCATGGCCTCCTCCTGGGGACCGAGCTCGACGGCCCCCAGGACGCCGCTCCCGTCCGGACCGCGGATGCCGATCCGCCAGGGCCGGTCGCCGTGGCGGCCGACGACCTGCAGCCCCCCGCCCGCGTTGAGGATGGCATGCTTCACCCCCTGGGCGCGCAGTTTGGCCAGGATCACCTGTCCGGCGTAGCCCTTGGCGATGCCGCCGAAGTCCAGAGCCACGTTGGAGTTGCGCGACGTCACCCTGTCCCCGTCCAGGGTCAGATCGTCCATGGTGGCATGCTCGGCGACCACCGCGGCGACCTGGGCGCGGGAGGGCGGCGGGCCCGTGGGCCGCTCGTCCTGCTGGAAGCCCCACAGGGCGAAGAGGTGCCCGGCGGCCGGATTGAACATGCCCTCGCTGCTCCGGTAGGTCTCCTGGGACAGGGCGATCAGGTCGCGAATCTCCGGGTCAACCTGGAAGGGCTCGCCGCGGGCGATGGCCGCATTGAGCCGAGTCAGCTCGCCCGGGTGCCAGGCGTGCCAGTCCCGGTGCATGCGCTGCAGCTCCGCATCCACCTCGTCGGCGAGACGGGCCGCCCGCTCCGGGGCGACGCCGTACAGGGTGAGGTGGACTAGGGTGCCAAAGGCGTAGATGTCGCGCTCGTAGGTGCTGTCGGCAGAGGGGTTGCACCCGGCGAGCAGGACAGTGACGAGCAGTCCGCACAGCAGCGCGGCAGGGCGACGGGTTTTGACGGGTGACGGCGCAAACAGCATGGGCGTCGGCTCTCGGTGGGTTGGGCCAGCGGCGCAGCCCAGGCCCCTGGCGGGTAGGCGGCTGGACCAGATGCTGGCATCATGCCAGGGTCGCGCGGGTGCAAACGGTTGATGCCGCGTCCTTGGTCCAGGAGCAGTCCATGCCAGCCGATTTAGATCCCTTGTTTCAGCCCCTCGAATGGTCCGGTCTGACCCTGCCCAACCGGGTGGTCATGGCCCCCCTGACCCGCTCCCGCGCCGGTCAGCCCGGGGATGTCCCCACCGAGCTGATGGCGGAATACTACGCCCAACGCGCCTCCGCGGGGCTCATCGTATCCGAGGCGACCAACATCTCCCCCATCGCCAAGGGGTACGTCTTCACCCCCGGCATCTTCACCGCCGAGCAGATCGCCGGCTGGCGGCGGGTCACCGACGCCGTCCATGCCCGCGGCGGGCACATGGTGCTACAGCTCTGGCACTGCGGGCGGGTCTCGCACGCCTCGCTGCACGGGGGCGAGCCCCCCGTCGCGCCCTCCGCTGTGACCGGCGAGACCTGCATGGCCTTCGCCTTGGATGCCGAGGGGCGCCCAGCCCGCATCCCTGCCTCGCCGCCGCGCGCCCTGACCCTGCCGGAGATCCGCGTGACCATCGACGACTACGCCCGTGCCGCCGCCAATGCCCTGGCGGCAGGCTTCGACGGGGTCGAGGTGCATGCCGCCAATGGCTATCTGCCGCACCAGTTCCTCGCCAGCAATGTCAACCGCCGCACCGACGCCTATGGGGGGAGCTTAGAGGGCCGCTGCCGGTTCTTGTTTGAGGTGGTCGAGGCAGTCTCCGGCGTGGTGCCCCGGGAGCGCGTGGGCGTGCGCCTGGCCCCGCTGTTCAGCGGCAACGACATCGCCGACGCGAACCCGGCGGAGACCCAGGGCCATGTCGCAACGCATCTGGACAGGGTGGGGATCGGTTACCTGCACCTGGCCGACACCGACGTGGTGCGTCAGGTCGAGCCCAAGATGGAGCGCATCCTGGCCATCATCCGGCCTCATTACCGCGGCCTGACCATGCTCAATGGGGCCTTCGACGGGGAACGGGCGCGGGCGGCGCTCCAGGCCGGCGCGGCCGACCTGATCGCCTTCGGCCGGCCCTACATCGCGAACCCAGACCTGCCCGAGCGGCTGCACCGCGGGGGGCCGTTCAATGCGCCGGACCCCGCCACGTTCTATGGCGGCGATGCGCGCGGCTACACGGATTACCCGGCCCTGGACGCCGCGGGTTGAGCGGGGTCGAGGCGGAGCTCGTCGCGGCCCTTGCCGCGGAGGTTGCGCGGGTCCGGCCCCTGCTCGACCAGTACGGCCTCTGGGCGCTTGCGGGTGCACCCCTGGCAGAGGGGGTAAGCATCCCGCCCCCGGCAGCCGCTCCTCATCGCCGGCACCCTCCTGGCCACACGCGATGGGCCGGAGGGCGTCTCGGTGCTTCTCGTTGCCGGGTGGGCGACCTGCTGAACAGGGGCAGCCATGCCGCACTCGCCGTCCTGCACGGCGTGCGGGGCTGGGGCTGGACCCTGGCACGCGTTGGGTTCACGGCGCTCACGGCCTAATCTTTGGCATCGGCGACGGGGCTGAGGCGCGAGGTCGCGCCCGTGACCCCGCCTAGACCGAGGCACCCAGGCGCCGTGCGATGGCGCGGATCTGCTCCGGCGGCGGGTAATCCTCGGGGCCGGCCTGCTGCAGGTAGTCGCGCCAGCGGGCATAGGGTAGGGCTAGGTCCGGATCGGTGTTGTGGCAGCCGAGCACGGTGATGACGCAGCCGCCGATGGTCCAGGGGCCTTCCCCCGACAGCTCGCCCACGATGAGGTGCGCCGCCTCCTCCGGCGTGGCGTGGTGCCAAAAGGTGTCCAGATAGAGCAGGCCCTTGGGGTGCGGAAAACAGGCGGCCAGGACCTTGCGCGTCCCGTCGGGGCGGCGCAAGGCAAGCGGTGCCGTGACGCGGAAGGGGTCCGCCAAGCGCTGCGCCCTCAGTTGCCGCCCCGGCGCAGGGCATCGTAGCGGCGCTTGAAGGCCGCTTGGCGCAGGCGCTCGGCCTCCTGTGCGTCGGCGATCATCGGCGAGTCCTGCCACTCCCCGGTATGGTGGTCGAAGACCGAGAACCGATAGGCCTTGCCGACGCGGAACACCTTGGTCACGTCGTTGCCGGCCTGCTCCATGGCCTCGAGCTGGCTCATGCCCTCCGGGGCCTCTCCCTCGCCATTCCGGGGTTTACGCTGAACCACGTCCTGGGCCTGAGTCTGGCTCTGGCCCTCCGGTGTGGGCTCGGCAGCCGGCGGGGCAGGGGTCACCTGGGTCGCCTCCCGAAAGCGGAAGACGGTATTCTGGATTTCGCCTTGGATGTCGATCTCGACCTCGTCGAGGTTGGGCAGGCGCTTGAGGAGATAGCCGGCCATGAGCAGGCCGAGGCGCTGGTTCTCGTTCTCCAAGGCGGTCAGCAGCTTGTTGGCGACGATCTGGCCGCGCTGCAGCTGGTCGGGGCTCTCCACCCACTCGCGGCTCATCTGCCAGCCCCTGTCCATGTCGCGATCGAGCTCCGCGAAGAACGCCTCGCCCTGGGCGATGATGCTGTCGGGCACGTTGAGCGAGTAGATCTGATCGTCGATGATGGCCTTGAGTATCATCCTGGGCCTCCGCGGCTCGGCGTAGAATGACGCAATTTTACCAAAGGCCCGCCGTCGCCACGTGCCTGCTTGAGGACGAGGAGTGGCCGCGCCCGCCATCAGGACCGCCACCATGCTGCTGACCCTACCCGGCCTGCTCAACCCGGCCCAGCTTGAGAAGATCCGAGAGATCCTCGCCGGGGCCGAGTTCGTCGATGGGCGTCTCAGCGCCGGCTTCGCCGCGGCGCGAGTCAAGCACAACCTGGAGCTTAGGCAGGAGCCGGAGCGCCTGCAGCGCCTCATCCGCATCATCATGGCCAGCCTGGCCCACAACGAGACATTCCGTTTCGGTGCCCTACCGCATCGCGTGGCCGACCCCATCATCGCCCGCTACGAGCCTGGGATGACCTATGGCGACCATGTGGACGACCCGATCATGGGCGCCGGCGGTCCACGCCTGCGCACCGACGTGTCCATGACGCTCTTCCTCAGTCCGCCCGATGCCTATGAAGGCGGCGAGCTGACGGTCCGTACTTCGTTCGGCGACCGCGCGGTCAAGCTCCCGGCGGGGGACGCCGTGATCTACCCCGCCTCCAGCCTGCATCGCGTCGCCGAGGTGACCCGCGGCGAGCGCCTGGTGGCCCTGACCTGGATCCAGAGCTATGTGCGCGATCCTGCCCAGCGCGAGCTGCTCTACGAGCTTGGCCTGGCGCGGGAGCGGCTGCTCAAAGAGGCGCCCGCCGGTGAAACGGCGGGGTACGTGGATCGCACCTACGCCAACCTTCTGAGGATGTGGGCGGATCTGTAGCCCAGGCACACCGCGCTTGCGGTGCGCCGCGGGCCAGACGCAAAAAAAGGGCAGCCCAGCGCTGCCCTTTGCGAGGCCCCGGCCGTCAACCGAGGATGCAGACGGGGAGGCAGATCAGTATCCGCCCTTGCGCAGCACCTGGGGCAGACCCGCGATCTTGGTGCCTTGCTTGGTCGGGGCCAGGGGGAAGAGGGTATAGAGGTCCTTGCTGGTCGGCTTGGTGCCCCACTTCTTCGCCATGTCCTTCAGGACCATGCGCTCCATGGGCTGGTGTTGGTTGTTGTTGATGTACTCGTCACGCAGGTAGTTGATCACATCCCAGTGCTTGTCGGTCAGCGTGATGCCTTCGATGGCGGCCAGCGCGCGGGCCACGTCTTCGTTCCAGTCGAGGTAGTTCTCCAGGAAACCGGCCTCGGTGGTCGCGATGGTGACGCCGTTCACTTCGATCGACATGGTTCTGTTCCTCTCGTCGTTTAAGTGGGCCTTGGTGAAGGTTCGGATCGGGGGGTTGGTCAGAGCGGGCCGGCCGTCGGCTAGGCGTCCGGCACATCAAAGCCGGCTAATTTTATGAAGTTGTCAAGCGCCAGTCATCAATTTCCTTTCTTGACGGAATCGATACCCTTGTGCGGGATAAAGATACCGCAGCCGAGGTCGCGCCTGGGCCCCAAGCCAGCCTGCTGGAGCCGCACCGACTCCTCTGGACTCAGGTCGGCCAGCATCAGGCTGCGGGTACGCACCGGCCCCTCGGGGGTCTCAAGGACGAGCTCCTTGCCGCACACCGCCCGGCGCACCGCGATCCCCAGGTCCCGGAGCTCCGCCACCGCCCAGTCGAGGAAGGCGTTCTCGTCGTCTCCCGGGCGGCTCACGACCTGTCGGGCGAAGAGGGTCCCATCCTTACTCAGCCTGCGGGTCTTCGCCTCCCCGATCGTCAGCGGGCAGCCGGCGAGGTCCAGGGTGGTTCCGCAAAGGGCGCTCTCTAGCTCGGGCACCCGCCATTTCGGCACTCGAATCACGAGCTTGGTCCGGCGCGACGGGATCAGGTGCTGGGAGCCGCCATGCTCCGGCCGCTCCCAACCGTTCTGCGACCCTGCGACATGGATGTTGTGCACGGCGGCCCCCGCCTCGGTCGCGAGCCAGGGCACCGCCTGGCGCAACGACCTGGATAGGACGTGGGCATGGTCCACCGGGAGTCGCTTGCAGTCGATGGCGAACAGGACGTCAAGGACGTCGTCGGGGACCTCGAAGGGACGGTCATTGTGGTCTTCTTGCCAATACATGGGAGTATGAGGATGTCGTGGCCGAGCCTGTGCACGGACCCAGCGGTCTTACGGTCTTAGTTTGAGGGCAGCTTGGCCTGGAGGGCATCGCGGTCGAACCACCAGTCGTCCTGGACCAAGACGTCAACCACGTTGCGCAGCCGGACCAGAAACTTCTCCGGCTCGCGCAGCTCTAGGCGGTCCATCCACTGGTCGAACTCCGCTTGGGTCTGGACCCCGCTGTGGCGTCGCGCCACGTTGCCGAGGATCTGGGAGGTGAAGAACATGAGGTTGTCGCGCTGGTTGCCGGTGGCGCGCAGGTCAGCGACGAACATTGCCGTAGTGGCCGCCACCGCGGCCCCGTCGGCGTCATCCGGGGTCTCGTCGACCACATGGGTCAGGAGCTCGACGGTGAGATCCGGGTCAATGGGATAGGTTACCGCCAGCCAGATGCCCTGGCCGAGCGCACAGAGCGAATCCGGCTGCCCACTCTGGAACAGCACGTCACAGGCGTCGGCCGCGGACTCCCAGTCCTCGGCGGCAATGAACACGTCGAAGGCCTCGCGCGCCGGTCCCCACGCCTCCTGCCCGCGGCCGAGCCCGACCAGGGTCCGTGCCATCTGGAGCTGCACGTCTGCCAGCTCCTTCGACCGACCGGCGGCGCGGCGCAGGCTCCTGTAGTGCTCGCCTAGGGCCTGCAGATGGGCCTCGAGGGCGGCCATCTCCGCACTGCGGTTGATCAGGGAGTCGGCTGCGGTGTCGCTGAGCCGCGTAACACTACTGATATCGAAAGACTTCATGTGCGCCTCAAGGCATCGTTGCCGTGAAAATGCGCCGCAGGCGCTCCTTAGGGAAGCGCTGATTGAGTGCGCTTCCCGTGCGGGCCAGGGATGGCCCGCCCGTTTCGAGGGCCTTAAGCCCTTTAAACGGGCGCGTCCCGCGACGCGCGGGTCGCGGGACGCAAGCTGATCAAATGCCGGGAGGGCATTTGATCAGCATCCCGGAGTTCCCCTCTCCCCTGGGCGAGGGCGTCCCGGCATGACAGCCGTGTGCTCATCTGCGGGGCGACACGGGTGTCACGGCAGGTTGGGCGGTCAACGGATGGGTCCGCTGAAGGCCGCCTCGAGGCGGTCTTCCCAATTGTCTGGTGTGTCCGGGAATGGCGGCTTGACGTCCATACGGAAAAAGCGCTCGCCGCTTTGGGCAACGGCCTGCACCATCGGGATCAGGTCCTCGAAGGACTCCAACTCGTTATTGCCGACCAGAAGGTCACTCAATTTCAACATCGTCTGTCTTGCCGCCGTCGTATTCGCTTCATGCCCGCGCCGTCGCGAGCGTTCGGTTGATCTTGGCCATGCGCAGCCCAGGAGCTTAGGGAGGCGCTGATTGATTGCGCGTCCCGTGCGGGCCACGGATGGCCCTCCCGTTTCGAGGCCCTTAAGCCTTTGAAACGGGGGCGTCCCGAGACGCGCGCGTCGCGGGAGGCGAGCCGATCATATGCCGGGAGGGCAATTGATCGGCATCTTCTGAGGGGCTCGGGGTCTCGACGCGATCGAGGTACCTGGCCCTCAGGAGCAGACGTCCCGCTCCCCCCAGCTGCGTGAATCCGGCACGGTTGTGCAGCACGTTGTTGGTCACGTACCCCTCCCCCGGCCTCAGCTTGTGGCGAAACATGTAGACGCCTGGCTGGGAAAGCAAGCGTGTCAGCCGTTCGCGTGCGGTCGCGAGGGCCGGCGACGATGTCCACTCGACGTTGCGGGCGCGGGCGGAGTAGCGCATGTGCAGCCGGCCTCCGATGACCGAAAAGACGGGCCCCGTGCTGGCCGGGCGCAAGACCTTGTCGCCCTGAACATTGGCCGGGATGCGCAGCGCCTCGGGGTCCATCAGGGCCCGCACCAGGCCGGGGTCCTCGTCGCGCAGTTGCAGGTACGCGATCTCCGGGTCATACAGGGCGTTCTCGCCGCCGTCGACGGCATCGCGGACACAAAAGAGCGTCCAGGCACGGACCTCGGAGCCCGCTGCATTGTAGTAGCCGTCGGTGTGCCAGCTCAGGGGCCGGTCGGTGTAGGGGACATACTCGCTGACTCCCCCCGTAGTGCGCACCTCGATGGCGCTGACGCCCTGCTCGTCGGCACACAGATTGTTGTCGAGGCGCTCCAGACCGAGCCGCCGGCCGAAGGCGAGCAGGGCTCGTGGCTCGACCTGCCCGGGATCGGGGCAGGCGACCAGGGCCAGATTGCACCGATCCAGACGGTCCGTGATCGCCTCGAGCTCCGCCGGGCTCGGGTCGGCGAGACGGGCGACCGGCACCCGCAGGGCCTCGGCGCAGGAAGGCCAGCGGCGCAGCTTGGCCGTCCGCCAGGCCTGGTAAACGCCGTTTTCGGTCAGATCAAAAGGGTTCGACATAGGAGGGCGGAAGGGATCAGGAACCGCTTATATTAGAATCCATTGACTGACGGGTCACGGCCGCGTAACATCGCCCGACCTTGCACGGAATGGAGTCGCTTCAGGTCTGGTGGACTGCTGCGCGAGGCGGTTGCCGCGGCAGCTATCCCAAATGGGGTAGGAGCGCCTGAGACCCCTACCCGAAGGTGCAGTAGGACCTGCACGCAGCGTTACGTAACATGAGTGGCCGACGATCGGGCGGTGCGGTGACGAGCCTCAACGACAGCCGCCCCGAGTCTCCGCACTGAGAGGTATGGCGGGCCCGAGCCCTTTGCAAGGGCCGCTGCGATACCCCGAGGCTTTCCGAATCCTTCCCTTTCCTGAAAAGTTAGGAGCGACACCGCAATGGCGATCCAAAAGCACAACACCCCGATGCTTGACCAGCTTGAGACTGGCCCCTGGCCCAGCTTTATCTCCGGGATCAAGCGGCTGCGTGACCAGCACCCGGATGCCCGGATCAACGAGGTGACCAACGACCTGCTCGGCCAGTTGGAGCACTCCTACGAAACCCGCAAAGGCTACTGGAAGGGTGGCACTGTGTCAGTCTTCGGTTACGGCGGCGGCATCATTCCGCGCTTCTCCGAGGTCGGCAAGGCGTTTCCGAAGTCCAAGGAATTCCATACCTTGCGCGTGCAACCTCCGGCCGGTAATCACTACTCCACCGCCATGCTGCGCCAGCTGGCCGACAGCTGGGAAAAGTTCGGCTCGGGTCTGGTGACCTTCCACGGTCAAACCGGCAACATCATGTTCATCGGTGCGGACACGGCCTCGACCCAACACTTCTTCGATGAGATCAACGAGTACGGCTGGGACCTCGGCGGCGCTGGTCCCTGCGTGCGCACCGCCATGTCCTGCGTGGGCGCGGCCCGCTGCGAGATGTCCTGCACCAACGAGCTCAAGGCCCACCGGCTACTGGTGAACAACTTCACCGACGACGTTCACCGTCCGGCCCTGCCCTACAAGTTCAAGTTCAAAGTCTCGGGCTGCGGCAACGACTGCCAGAACGCCATCGAGCGCGCCGACTTCGCCGTCATCGGCACCTGGCGTGACGACATGAAGGTCGATCAGGCCGAGGTCAAGAACTACATCGCCGAGAAGGGCCGGCAATACTACATCGACAATGTCATCACCCGTTGCCCGACCCAGGCCCTGTCGCTCAACGACGACGACACCCTGAACGTCAACAACCGGAACTGCGTGCGCTGCATGCACTGCCTGAACGTCATGCCCAAGGCGCTGCATCCCGGCGACGACAAGGGCGTCACCATCCTCATCGGCGGCAAGCGCACCTTGAAGATCGGCGACCTGATGGGCACCGTCATCGTCCCCTTCAAGAAGTTGGAGACCGAAGAGGACTACGAAGAGCTCGTCGAGCTGGCCGGCAACATCATCGATTTCTGGGCGGAGAACGGCCTGGAGCACGAGCGCTGCGGCGAGATGATCGAGCGCATCGGTCTGGCCAACTTCCTCGAGGGCCTGGGGATCGAGCCCGATCCGAACATGCTGAACCATCCGCGTCAGTCGTCGTACATCCGCATGGATGGCTGGGACGAGGCCGCGGAGGCCTGGTTCGCCCGCCAGGCCGAGGCTGGCAAGTAGCTTGGCCCCCTGTCCAGCCCTGCGCGGCGGGGCTGGGCAGCCGAAAAGGTCCCAATTGACTCAGTAACTTTTGGAGTAAACGCAATGGCAGATATGCGTGAGCCGATCGAGTCCGGATGTCCAGATCCGTGGCAGTACATGCACCCCGTGATGCGCAAGAACTTTGGCCAGTGGAAATACCACGAGCATCCCCGTCCGGGCGTTCTGCGCCACGTCGCTTACAGTGGGGACGAGATCTGGACCGTGAAGGCGGGAACCCAGCGTATCCTGGACGTCTTCACCCTGCGCAAGCTGTGTGACATCGGTGACCAGTTCGCGGACGGTTATGTCCATTTCACCCTGCGCTCCAATATCGAGTATTTGGTCAAGGATGGGGCCAAGGTCGAGCCTCTGATCCAGGCCCTAGAGGGTGCCGGCTTCGTTGTCGGCGGAACGCAGAACTCCGTAGCCATGATCTCCCACACCCAGGGCTGGCTGCACTGCGACATCCCCGGCACCGACGCCTCCGGCGTGGTGAAGTCGATGATGGATGAGCTCATCGACGAGTTCCGCAACACGAACATGCCCAACCGGGTGCACATCACCACGTCCTGCTGCCAGATCAACTGCGGCGGTCAGGGTGACATTGCCATCAACATCCAGCACACCAAGCCGCCCAAGATCAATCACGATCTGGTGGCCAATGTCTGCGAGCGCCCCTCCGTTGTCGCCCGCTGTCCAGTGGCCGCGATCCGGCCCGCCATGGTCAACGGCAAGCCGTCCCTCGAGGTCGACGAGCGCAAGTGCATCTGCTGCGGCGCCTGCTATCCGCCCTGCCCCCCGATGCAGATCAACGACGCGGAGCATTCCAAGCTCGCGATCTGGGTCGGTGGAAACCACTCCAATGCCCGCGGCAAACCGACCTTCCAGAAGCTGGTCGCGGCCGGCATCCCCAACAACCCGCCCCGCTGGCCGGAGGCGACGGCGATCGTCAAGCGCATCCTCAAGGCCTATAAGGAAGGGGCGCGGGATTGGGAGCGCGTCAACGAATGGATTGAACGGATCGGCTGGCCGCGCTTCTTCGAGGAGGTCGAGCTGCCCTTCACCAAGTATCACATCGATACCTGGCGCGGTGCCCGGGCCAGCTTCAACTCATCGAACTACATCCGCTTCTGAGGCGGGTAGGCTTCGTCATCAGCCATCGAGGTCGCTATGAAGTTCGCTATCCAAGTCAACGAAGGACCTTACCAGCACCAGGCATCGGACTCGGCGTACATGTTCGCCAAGGCCGCCCTGGAAAAGGGCCACGAGGTCAATCGCGTCTTCTTCTATCACGACGGGGTTTACAACTCTTCTCGTCTGACGACGCCGCCGCAGGATGACCGCAACATCGTGAACCGCTGGGCTGAGCTGGCGGAGAAGTACGATCTCGACATGGTCGTCTGCGTCGCAGCGGCACAGCGCCGCGGCATCGTGGACGAAGGCGAAGCCAAGCGCAACGGCAAGGACGCCACCAACATCCACCCCAAGTTCCGGATCTCCGGGTTGGGGCAGCTCGTCGAGGCGGCGATCCAGGCCGACCGCCTCATGGTCTTCGGCGATTAAGGGGGTAGGGTCATGTCTGAAGTCGTGAAAAAATTCATGTACCTCAACCGCAAGGCCCCCTATGGGACCATCTACGCGTGGGAATCGCTGGAAGTAGTCCTGATCGGCGCAGCGTTCGACCAGGAGGTCAGCCTGCTGTTCCTGGATGACGGCGTCTACCAGTTGGTGAAGGGCCAGAACACGGCTGGGATCGGGATGAAGAACTTCTCCCCCACCTACCGCACCCTCGGCGACTACGAGGTGAAGAACATCTACGTGGACCGGGCGTCTCTGGAGGCCCGTGGCCTGTCCGAGGATGACCTGGTCGAGGTGGCCTGGGAGGATTGGGAAAGCGGCGAGGAAAAGGAGAACATCGTCGAGGTGGTGGACGCCGCGCGCGTCACCGAGCTCATGGACGAGGCCGATTGCGTCTTCAGCTTCTGAGGGGGGCCGAATGAGCATCCTGCACACCGTCAATAAGTCGCCCTTCGAGCGCAATTCTCTGGATTCCTGCCTGAAGTTCGCTGCCGAAGGGGCCTCGGTCCTGCTGATCGAGGATGGGATCTACGCGGCGCTCAAGGGATCGAGCGTCGAAGGGAAGGTCACTGATGCAATGGGCTCGCTGAAGCTCTTTGTCCTCGGCCCCGACCTCAACGCCCGTGGCTTCAGCGAAGATCGCCTGATCCCGGGCATCAATGTCGTGGACTATGCCGGTTTCGTTGACCTTGCCGCCGAGAGCAGCAAGGTTCAGGCCTGGCTTTAGTCGTTCATCATTCTGAGGAGATTCATCATGGGTATCGAAGTCAACGGCAAGATCTACGAGACGGACGAAGAGGGCTATCTCACCAACATCCAGGAGTGGGAGCCCGGTGTGGCCGAGATCATGGCCAAGGAAGATGACCTGCAGCTCACCGACGAGCATTGGGACATCATCAACTTCCTGCGTGAGTACTACGAGGAGTATCAGATCGCCCCCGCCGTGCGCGTCCTCACCAAGGCCGTCGGCAAGAAGCTCGGCAAGGACAAGGGCAACAGCAAGTATCTCTATGGGCTGTTCCCGTATGGGCCGGCCAAGCAGGCGTGCCGCTACGCCGGTCTGCCCAAGCCGACGGGCTGCGTCTGACGGCGGGCGGCCAGCGTCCAAAGCCGACCAGCTGGCGCGCGAGGGCCGGCGGGCCCCGTTCGGTTGACGCCCTGCTGCATCGACGGGGCAGCCGGCAGGTCCTTGGCGCGATCCCGGTGGGACCCTTGCAGACCACCGGGCCTTAACGGCTTCATTGAGGATGCGGAAACATGTCGTTTCTGACGGGTCTTTACGCCTTTCTGTTCTATTTCGCTACGGTCGTGCTGTTGACTGGCCTCATCGCAAAGGTCGTGCAGTACGCGCGCACACCGGCGCCGCTCAAGATCCCGACCACACCCGCCCCGACCACGACCGGCGGTGTAGCGCTGCGGATGGCCCGCGAGGTGGTGTTTTTCGAGAGCCTCTTTCGAGGCAACAAGTGGACCTGGATCTTCGGCTGGGTCTTCCACTTCGGCCTGTTCCTCGTCACCCTGCGCCACTTGCGCTACTTCATTGACCCGGTCTGGCTGCCGATCCAATTGATCCAGCCCTTTGGGGTCTATGGGGGCATCGCCATGGTGCTGGGGCTCGCGGGGCTGTGGGCCCGGCGTTTCCTGGTCGATCGCGTGCGCTACATCACGGCGCCCTCCGATCACCTTATCCTTGCCCTTCTCGTCCTGATCGGCGCAAGCGGCCTGATGATGTCCTTCGTGGTGCACACGGATATCGTGTCGGTCAAGGACTTCTTCCGTGGTCTGATGGCCTTTGACCTCCACCCGCTGCCGGCGGATCCGCTCCTCTTGGTCCATCTCCTGCTGGTCGTCGGTCTGATGATCATTTTCCCCTACAGCAAGCTCTTGCACGCCCCCGGTCTGTTCTTCAGTCCGACGCGCAATCAAGTGGACAATCCCCGCGAGAGGCGGCACATCGCGCCTTGGGCCGAGCGCCTCGAGCAGGAATGAGTCACCACCTGCCCGGGCATTGCGCCATTCGCTGAAGAGGTTCGATCATGGCAAAGGCAAATTTCGAGGTACCCGAGCTGCAACAGTACCTGGATGTCCCGGAAGTCACACCGGGCACCATGGCGCACAGCAGCCCCTTCGTCTCGCGTCCGGAGTTCCAGGAGCCGCTCGGTTTCCCCGGCGAGCTGCCGGATGACTGGCAAGCACGTGCCTTGGACAAAATGGGCGAGCTGCTTGGCAAGTACCGGTCGTTGCGGGTGTATCTGGACTCCTGCGTCAAGTGCGGATCGTGCACGGACAAGTGCCATTACTTCTTGGGCACCAAGGACCCCAAGAACATGCCGGTGGGCCGGCAGGACCTGATGCGCAAGGTCTACCGGCGCTATTTCACCCTGGCCGGGAAATTTTTCCCAAAGCTCGTCGGTGCCGAGGACTTCACCAAAGAGGTGCTCGACGACTGGTACAGCTACTTCCACCAGTGCTCGCAGTGCCGCCGCTGCTCGGTCTTCTGCCCCTATGGGATCGATACAGCCGAGATCTCCATGGCCGCCCGCGAGATCATGGACAGCATTGGTCTCGGCCAGAAGTACTGCAATGAAATCATTACCAAGGTGTACAGGATTGGAAACAACCTGGGCCTTCCTGGACCAGCCCTGGCCGATACCCTGGAGGGCTTGGAAGAGGACGTCTACGACGATACCGGTGTACGGGTGCGCTATCCCCTCGACAAGAAGGGGGTGGAGATTCTGCTGGTGACGCCCTCGGCGGACTTCTTCGCCGAGCCCCATGTCGATGGATTGGTGGGGTACGGCAAGGTCTTCCACGAGGCCGGCGTCTCCTGGACCCTGAGCTCCTATGCCTCCGAGGCGGCGAACTTCGGCATGTTCATCGGCTCTTACGAGAACATGCGCCGGGTCGCGCAGCGTATCCGCAAGGCAGCCATCGACCTTGGCGTCAAGCGCATCGTCTTCGGCGAGTGCGGGCACGCCTGGCGCGTGGCCTACAGCTTCCTCAACACCCTGGCCGGTCCCTGGGATTTTCTGGACCCACGTTACCCGGTTCCGCAGCACATTTGCGAGTTCACCCACGAGCTGATCCAGCAAGGGAAGCTGACCTTCGACAAGTCCCAGAATGACGACAAGGTGCTGACCTATCACGATTCCTGCAACGTGGCCCGCGCCTCGCGCATGGGCCCCAGGCCAGGCGGGCAGTTCGACATCCCGCGCGCCATCATCAAGGCGGTTTGCAACAACTTTTACGACATGGACGAGGAGACCATCCGCGACCGCACCTTCTGCTGCGGTGGAGGCGGCGGCTTGCTGACGGACGATCTCATGGAGCTGCGCGTCAAGGGCGCCAAACCCCGCGTCGAGGCCCTGAACAACGTGATGCAGGAGAAGGGCGTCACTCACATGGCCGCCATTTGCGCCATCTGCAAGAGCCAGTTCACCAAGGTCCTGCCCTACTACGGCATGGAGATGGACCAGATCGTCAGCCTTCATCAACTGGTCTCCAACGCCATCGTCTTGACGCCTCGCGGCGACGAGGACGAGGGCGATGACGGTGACGAAGATGACGACGACGGTTCGGAAGATGCCGATGACGAGGACGGCGATTCGGATTGATGCCCAACCCCCTTTGCGCCGAGACCGCCCTTAGCGTGGCCGTCGGCAGATTTGATTCACCACATCGAGCGGTTTACCGGTAAGGAGAGTGATCCATGGCGACTCCCAGCGACGATACCAACACCAAGCTTTCGTGGCGGCGTTTCGAGGATGGCGACAATCGGTGGAAGGCCCTGACGGAGAAGATCTTCGTTCAGGACACCTCCTACAAGTGCCCAACCTATGTTCATAAGACGCCGCCCTGCCAGGGCAGCTGTCCATCCGGCGAAGACATCCGGGGCTGGCTCGCCATCGTCCGTCAGCAGGAGCTGCCGCCGGCGGGTGTGACCTGGCAGGAGTACGCCTTCCGCCGCTCCACCGATGCCAACCCCTTCCCCTCCATGATGGGCCGTGTCTGCCCGGCCCCCTGCCAGGATGGCTGCAACCGCAACGAGGTCGAGGACTTCGTCGGCATCAACTCCGTCGAGCAGTTCATCGGCGACACGGCCATCGCCAACGGCTACAGCTTCGCGGCCGGCCCGGACAGCGGTAAGCGCATCGCCATCATCGGCGGCGGTCCGGCCGGATTGGCTGCCGCCTATCAGTTGCGCCGCAAGGGCCATGCCTGCACCATCTTCGAGGCCAACTCCGGGCTCGGAGGCATGTTCCGGTTCGGTATTCCGGGCTACCGCGTTCCGCGCGACAAGCTCGACGCGGAGATCCAGCGCATCCTCGCGATGGGCCAGGTCGAGGTGAAGCTGAACACCAAGGTCGGCAAGGACGTGAGCATCGAGTCCCTGGAGAGGGACTACGACGCCATTCTCTGGGCCATCGGCTGTCAGGCCGGTCGCGGCCTTCCGGTCCCCGGCTGGGCAGGCACCCCGAACTGCGTCTCGGGCGTCGCCTTCCTCAAGGCGTTCAACGAGGGACGCATGAAGGTGACCGCGGACAAGGTGGTCTGCGTAGGCGGCGGCGACACGTCCATCGACGTCGTCTCCGTCTCGCGACGCCTGGGGCACATCAAGAACATCAATCCCAACGAACGCCCGGAGGCGGTGGTCCACGATGGCTATGTCGCCCACGACTCGGCCGTCACGGCCGCCGCGGAGGGGGCCGACGTCACGCTCACCTCGCTCTTTCCCCGCGACAAGATGACGGCAGCCGAGCACGAGGTGAACGATGCCCTGTACGAGGGCGTGACCATCCTCGACGGCGTCATGCCGATGGAGGTGATCAAGGGCGCGGACGGCCGGGCCACTGGGCTCAAGGTTGCCGACTGCAAGATGATCGACGGGCGGCCGACGGCCGTCGAGGGTACGGAGCGCATCCTGCCGGCCGATCTCATCGTGTCCGCCATCGGCCAAGGCGGCGACCTGAGCGGCCTGGAAGCGTTGGACAACGGCCGCGGCCTCATCAACGCCGACAAGTTCTACCAGGTGCCCGACCGCCCCGGCCACTTCGTCGCCGGCGACATCATCCGCCCGCACCTCCTGACGACGGCCATCGGGCAGGCCTCGATCGCCGCCGACTCGATCGACGAGTACGTGCGGCAAGCGGAGCACAAGCGTCGCCCGAAGGTTGACGTGCATCACTTCAACCTGCTGGAGAAGCTGCAGGAGGCGCACCTGGCCCCCGAGGCCTTCGACCCGAAGGCCGGTGACCAGCGCGGCACATCCTCGGGCAACTGGGCGATCCACAACTACGAGGATCGCTCCGGCTCCGAGGTCATCCCCCACGACGAGTTGTTCCTCGGACATTTCAAGTACCACCCTCGCAACCTGCGCAAGGAAGAGGTGCCGAGCGCCGAGGAGGTCCTGGGCCACTTCAAGGAGCGCGTCATTGGCTTGACCGAGCCAGAGGCCATCGACGAGGCCAAGCGCTGCATGAGCTGTGGCATGTGCTTCGAGTGCGACAATTGCGTGATCTTCTGCCCGCAAACGGCCGTGTACCGGGTCGACAAGGCCTCCCGCACGACGGGGCGCTATGTCGCCACGGACTACGCCAAGTGCATCGGCTGCCACATCTGTGCCGATGTCTGCCCCACCGGCTACATCAAGATGGGGCTGGGCGAGTAGGCAGGGTACCCGCGAGATCAAGTACCCGAGAGATCAACTGGAGAAGCCGATGGCAAACGCCGTTGTAAGAGGCTTGCTCGCGGTCGCCGGACTGGCTTGGGCGCTCGGCGCCCTGGCAGGTCCGGCCCGGGAGACCTTCGTCGCGCCGCAGTCCAAAGCCGCGGGGCTGACGAGTTGTGTGGAGCCGACGGACTTCATGCGCCGCAATCACATGGAGCTGATCAAGCATGAGCGGCACATCGTGGTGCACCAGGGCATTCGCGACAGCAAATACAGTCTCGCGGGCTGCGTGGAGTGCCACGTGGCCTACGGACCGGACAAGAAGCCAGTCTCCGTGCACGCCGAGGGACAATTCTGCTCCCGCTGCCACGAGTATGCAGCGGTCGACGTCAACTGCTTCGGGTGCCACTCGACGGTGCCGAATGCCGCCCAGGGCAACGCTGCGTTGTCTGGGGATTACGGGCCGGACATGGCGCAGATCCAAGGCAAGGGCGCAGGCGTGGGAGGCGATACACCATGACCAAAGAGCATGAGCAGGTCGACGAGGGCCGCCGCTCCTTCCTGGGGACCGCGGCCGGTGTGGCTGCGGTGAGCGTTGCGCCCGGTGTGATCCTGCATACCGTCACGGCGGCACCGCGCTCCGAGGCTGTCACCGACGCGGTGCGCTGGGGGATGCTGATCGACACCGCCAAGTGCGCGGACGGCTGCACGGCCTGCGTCACGGCTTGCGAGCGGGAGAACGGACTCGACCTGCAGGTGAAGCCCGAGGGCGAGGCGGCAAAGAAGTGGGACATGCAGCGCAGCGTGTGGATTCGCAAGGTCAAGCTCGAGGACAACCTGACCAGACGGGTGACCAACCTTCCGATGCTCTGCCAGCATTGCGAGCACCCGCCGTGCGTGGACGTCTGCCCGACGGGGGCCTCGTTCAAGCGCGCCGACGGTATCGTCATGGTTGACCGCCACACCTGTATCGGCTGCCGTTACTGCATGATGGCCTGCCCCTACAAGGCGCGCTCCTTCATCCATCAGGCCGTCGCGGAGAAGCTGACGCGGGCACCGCGGGGCAAGGGTTGTGTCGAGAGCTGCAACCTGTGCGTGCACCGACGCGACAATGGCGAGGCATCCACCGCCTGTGTCGATGCCTGCGCGTCGGCCGGCCATCACGCGATGGTCTTCGGCGACCTCAAGGACCCCCAGAGTGCCGTGAGCAAGGCCCTGGCGGGGGCCGCGAGCCGTCAAATCCGGGCTGACCTTGACCTCAATACCGGCGTTCGCTACTCCGGCATCTGAGCCGTGGCGGGAGATCCAGAATGAAGAGAATCGTCTATCGGGAGTGGCGCATCCAGCCCGAGCGCTACTGGAGTCTGCTGGGCATCCTGGGTGCCATTGCCGCGGTCGCCGGCCTGGCGGCCCTCTACATGGAGCACGAGGGTCACTGGGTCACCGGGATGACCAATCAAGTCGTTTGGGGGACACCCCATGTGTTCGCCGTGTTCCTGATCGTCGCGGCATCCGGTGCCCTCAATGTGGCCTCCATCGGGACCGTCTTCAGTCGAACCGCTTACAAATCCCTCGGGCGTCTCTCCGGTCTGTTGGCCATCGCCCTGCTGATCGGCGGCCTTCTGGTCTTGGTCTTGGACCTCGGGCGTCCAGAGCGCCTGATCGTTGCCGCGACCACCTACAACTTCAAATCGATCTTCGCCTGGAACATCTACCTCTACACCGGGTTTATCGTGATCGTGGCGGCCTATCTCTGGACGATGGCGGAGCGCAAGGCCGATGCCTACTACAAGCCCGTGGGTTACCTGGCCTTCGTCTGGCGCCTCTTGCTCACCATGGGTACTGGCTCGATCTTCGGCTTTCTCGTGGCCCGTCAAGCCTATGACACGGCCATCCTGCCGCCGATGTTCATCATCATGTCCTTTGCCTATGGTCTGGCAATCTTCATCCTGGTGCTCATGTTTGCCTATGAGCAGGACCAGCGACCCCTTGGGGACGTTCTGCTCTTCAAGCTGAAGAACCTGCTCGGTGTGTTTGTCGCCGCCATACTCTTCATGACACTGATCTACCACCTGACCAAGCTCTATGGAGCGAAGAACCTTGATGTCGAGGCGTTCATCCTCGTCCACGGCGGGGTGTACACGGCGTTGTTCTGGGTCGGCTGGGTCCTGGTCGGCGGCCTGCTCCCCCTGGGCATCGTCTATCACCCGGTGCTCGGCAAGGACCGGAACTGGATCGCGGCCGCCTCTGCCATGGTGATCCTGGGCGGCATGGCAGCCATGTACGTGATCATCATCGGCGGCCAGGCCTATCCGCTGCAGATGTTTCCGGGCCAGACCCTCCTAGAGTCCGGCTTTTTCGACGGGGTCAACGGGCAGCCTGCCTGGTATCGCCCCTCCATCCCGGAGGTCCTGCTGGGCCTGGGGGGCGTTGCGGTGGCCTTGATCATCACGGCCGTCGGTGTGCGTGTGCTCCAGTTCCTCCCCGAGTCCCTTGCCGACCCGATCGTCGATCCGCACCTCGCGGCGAAGGGCTAGCTGTCCAGGCCGGCCGAGGACAGGCGCCGCTCGCCCCCTCGGCCGGGGTCCCGCACCTCGACCTAAGGGGGCTAGCCGCATGGGCCACCTGTACATCTCGGCTGCCCACAAGAGCTCCGGCAAGACGACCCTCTGCATCGGCCTGTGCCGGGAGCTCAAACGCCGCGGCCTGAGGGTTCAGCCCTTCAAGAAGGGGCCGGACTACATCGATCCGCTGTGGCTCGGCGAAGCGGCGGGTCGCCCCTGCCTGAACCTGGACTTCCACACCATGGATCGGGGGGAAATCCGGGAAACCCTCGCGGCTGAGTTGGAAGGGGTCGACCTTGGGCTGATCGAGGGCAACGTCGGGCTGTTTGATGCCGTAGATCTTGACGGACACAACAGCAACGCCGAGATGGCCAAGCTCATCCAGGCCCCGGTGATCCTGGTCATCGACGCCGAGGGGATGGGCCGCGGCATCGCACCCCTGCTCCTCGGCTATCAGGCGTTCGATCCCGCCCTCCCCATCGCCGGTGTCATCCTCAACCGGGTGGGCGGCGTGCGCCACGAGACCAACCTGCGGCGGGTCGTGGAGCACTACACGAACCTGCCGGTGCTGGGGGTCGTCCACCGGGAGCCAGGGATGGAGATCGCCCAAAGGCACCTCGGCCTGATGCCGAGCAACGAAGACGATGCCGCCGAGCGGCACATCGAGGCCATCCGGGCCCGTGTGGCCGAACAGACCGACGTAGCGCGCATCCTTGCCATTGCGGCACAGGCCCCGGCAATCGCGCGCTCAGCCGCCGCAGAGCCGGTGCCCCCCGAGGCCCACGAGACCCGGGTGCGCATCGGTGTCGCCCGCGATCAGGCCTTCGGCTTCTATTACCCGGACGACCTGCGGGCACTGACCCGCGAGGGGGCCGAGTTGATCTCCTTCAGCCCCTGCCGAGATCCCGAGCTGCCCGACGTGGATGGGCTGTTCATCGGCGGTGGCTTTCCCGAATACCGCATGCGCGAGCTGGAGGCAAACCGCACCATGCGCGCCTCGGTCGCGGACTTCATCGCGTCCGGGGGACCGGTCTATGCCGAGTGCGGCGGCCTGATGTACCTGGCGCGAGAGCTGCGCTGGGGCGACGAGCGGGCTGCCATGTGTGGCGTGCTTGCCGCGGATGTCGCCATGCACCCGAGGCCACAGGGGCGCGGCTACGTGACGCTGAGGGAGACGCCGTCGGCCCCTTGGCCCCACGCCGGAACCAGTCCCCAGGACCTGTTTGCCCACGAGTTCCATCACTCGGCCGTGGTCGCCCCCGATGCCGGTTGGACCTATGCCTACCGGGTGATGCGGGGAACCGGGGTGGATGGCCATCACGACGGGATCGTTCACAACAACTTGCTGGCCAGCTACGCCCATCTGCGCAGCGTCGGGGGGACACGCTGGACCTCGAGGTTTCTCGCCCACGTGCGCGGCTGCCGCCAGTCCTAGCGATGCGGCGGGCCAGCCTGGGCCGGGCGTACAATGTGATTTCTGACGAATACTGATGCCCAAGCGGCGCCGTGTGCCTAACGCTCGATGGCCACGGCTGCGCAGACGGGTTTGAGGGCCGTTTCCCGGGGGCGATGCCTTAGCGCCACCGCCCCTGCTGGCAGTGCAAGAGGATGGAACAGGCATGTTTAAAGTGACACCGGCAGCGGCCGCGCAGATCGGTAAGGCGGCCCAGCAGGGCGGGACCGAGGGCCTGTGCCTCCGGCTCGCGGCCCACCAGGCGGCCGATGGGGCCATTAGCTACCGCATGGGATTCGACGAGGCGACGGAGGACGACATCCGCCAACGCTGCGAGGGGATCGACGTCATCATGGCGCCGGAATACGTCCCTCTGCTGGATCAGGCGACCCTCGACTATGTCGAGCTCGAGTCCGGGCAGCTCCATTTCATCTTCCTAAACCCCAAGGACCCCAACTTCGTCCCACCCCAGCAAGACGACTAGGGCAGACCTGCCTTGCGGCCCCGTCCCCTCGTGTTGCGCGCACATCGGTCCAGCCAATGGAGCTCGCGAGCGAAGACTGTTTCCGCCTAAACGTCCTGCTCGCCAACAAGCCGCTGGCGATTCGCATCGATGAGGCACGGCTGATCGTCTATGGCCTCTCCGAGCGCGGTGAGGCCAAGATCCAGCTCAACCCGAGCGGGCGTCCAGAGGCCTACCTGCGCCTGGTCAGGGAGCTGATCTCGGGCCATGTCCTAGGTTCCCCAGGCGGCTACCCCGTGTACCTGCGCCGCTGGACCCGGATGGGACAGATGCGCGACGAGAGTCTCGAACAACTCCTGCTGCTCGGCGAGCCCGAGGCGGTGGTGGCCGCGGTGCACGCCCCGGGGCTGACCGACGAGCTCGCCCGCCGTGCTTGGTGGGCCCTGGAGGATGCCGACAACGCCAGACGCATGCTGGCCAACCCAGCGGTGCGCGACGGAACCATGGGTCCGGTGCTGGCCAACTATCTGGTCGAGTATCTGCCCTTCGAGAGCGAGCCGGAGCGGGCCATGGAATCGGTGCGCCTGGTGCTCCAGCCGGGCCTGCTCGGTCGCGAACGACAGGAGGATCTGTGGAAACGCTCGGCGCGAAAGCCAGCCCATCTGCTCGGCTTCCTGTCCGCCCTGCCCGATCAGCTTCCCGACCCCGAGCCGCATCGCGCGGACGCCGTGGCGGTGCGCGAGCGCATTGCCGGTCTACTGGACAAGGGCGATCCCTGTGCCCGGCTCTGCCATCGGGTGCTCTCCGGGGCTGGCCAGTCCTTTCTAAAGACCTTGGGGCTCGTTCTCGCGAAGCCGCCGACCCAGGACCTGGTCGCCAGTACCTTTGACGTCGTCCGTTCCTATTTCGCGGCCCTGCGGCCCGAGGGCGATCCAGACTGGCCTATGGAGGCCCTGATCGCCGACGCTCAGACCTTTGTGTCAGGGCAAGGGCCAGCCGGCCCCTGCCTGGCAGCGGCCCCAGAGCTGGCCCAGGACATCGCCGCCATGCGGGTGCTCTCCGGGGTCGGACATGGGGCCACCCGGGCCTACCTGATCGACTCCACCGCATCCGGCAGTCTGATGCGGCGCAAGCTGGCACCGGTTCTGGACGCCGTACAGGCGCAGATCGACCGGCTGCGCGGGCGCTAGGCGGGCCCTCCACCCATCGGATGGATTTTGCCTTGAATAGACTGAAGTTATTGGTCCCCCGGCCTGTAGGGTTTCATAATGACAGGCCGCAGACCTTGCGTTTTCAATGACCTCGGCCCGTTGCGGCGGGTCCTTCACCCACCCGAGCGAGGTGCAAGCCATGGCGGAGACGGGAAAGACCGACAGTGCGGCCCAGGCCTTGAGACGGCAGTTGGAGCGCATCGCAGCGGAGCTCGAGGCGGTCTCCGCCGAGATCTGGCGGAACATCGATCACAATGACCCGGTCGGCTTAGAGAAAGGCGTCGCCTACAAGCAGCGGTTCAACCAGAAGCGCCTGCCCCTGGAGGCCGCGGTCGCTGAAATGATCGCGCTGCTGCGCGACTCCTCGCAGACGGACCCAGGCTCAGGCGAGGCGGCAGCGTCATCCAAGGTCGCCAATGTTGCGCCCTCGCCCCCAACGTCCCCGGTGCCGCTGACGGCGGCGGCGCAGCCGGTGACCCATCCGGCCAGCCGGGCGTCGGCGCCACCCCTGCGGGACGCCCGCACCGGCTCGGATGCTGCCGGAGATCTCGGGCAGAAGGTCCCCTTCGGCTTTGTCCTCGGTGGCCAGACCTACACCAGCGCCTCCGCCTGGCCGCTGTTCTACGAGGCCCTGTTGGAGGAGCTCTACGATCGCGCGGCGGAGAAGCTGTCGCGTCTGGCGGACGAGGGGAGCGGTTTCGCGCACCGCGGCAAGCCGCTGTTCGCCCGCCTCCCGGACCGGTTGGATGACCCGTTGCCGGTGGCCGAGGCCTTGTTTGCCGAGGCTGATCTATCGCCCGAGGACCTGATCGAGGTCATCAAAGGGCTGCTCGGCGAGATCGGATATCCGATCGAGTCCTTCAAGATCCTGCTGAAGGAGAAGAACCGCGGCACGGTGGAGACGCTCTCCCTCGCCGCTTGAGGTCTGTCCGTGCCCGCCCCCCTCGGGGGGGACCGGCACCGCAGGATCCGGCCTCGCCCCTCGTCGCGCCCGGCAGGGCGGACGTCAACGGATGATGTCGGTCACCCGCCATACCCCGCCTTCGAGCCTCAGGCGCAGGTGCGTCGCCCCTTGCCCGAGCTCGCCGATGCGCACCAGGAAGGTGTCATAGGACTCGAAGAATGCGAAGGTGACGCCGGCAATCAGGTAGGGTGGCTTCTGGGTGGTGGCTCGGGCCGCGGCCTGCTGAAGGGTCGTGCGCACCCAGTCCATGGTCATCACCTGGGAGAGGGCGGAGTCCCCCAGCCGCTGCAAATTCTGCTGGAGCCAAGCCATCACGTCCCCCCCATCGCCGCCCTTGGGCAGAACCTCTAGTCCGCTTGAGAGGCGCCTCTTGTAGTTCGCCTGGATCGCCGGCAGGTCGACCAGCTCTTCCAGGGCGCTCGTGCCTGGCTTGCCGAGGGCGTCGTCGAGGCGAAAGACGCTGTAGTAGGGCCAGAGGCCGAAGGCGACGAGCGCAAGCAGGAATAAGTAGCCGAGATACCGCATGGCCTTTGCCCTCAGGTCTAGGATGGGGGTCCCGGGCCACGCCAAAGGCGAACCCGGCAGGACGTCCGATTCTACCCCAGCGGCCGCCAGACCGGCCTCCCGCGGCCGGCGGCGTTATACTCGTCGCCACCGCCTCACCGGAGCCGCGCCGTGGAACATCTGACCCAGACCCTGGCCCTGACCCTCGGTGTGGGCTGGGCCAGTGGCATCAATCTCTACGCCGCCGTTCTGGTGCTCGGCTTTCTGGGGCTAACGGGCCAGGTGGACTTGCCCCAAGGGCTCGAGGTACTCAGCGACCCCCTGGTGATGTTGGCCGCGGGGGGCATGTATCTAGTGGAGTTCTTCGCCGACAAGGTCCCTGGTTTCGATACCCTTTGGGATACCTTGCACACCTTCATTCGCATCCCCGCCGGGGCCCTGCTGGCCGCCGGCGCTATCGGCAACCTAGGCCCGGGGGCTGAGCTCGCGGCGGCCTTGGCGGGCGGAGGGCTCGCCGCGGCGACCCATGCGGCCAAGTCGGGGACTCGGGTCCTGCTCAATGCGTCGCCCGAGCCCTTCACCAATTGGACGGCCTCGGTCACAGAAGACGTCGGGGTGGTGGCCGGACTCTGGGCCGCCGCCATGCACCCCGCCGTCTTTCTGGTCCTCCTGGCCTTGTTCCTGGTCCTTTTGCTCTGGCTGCTACCCAAGCTGTGGCGGGGCATCGTGCGTGTCTTTGGGGCCCTAGGGCGATGGCTCGGCTCGAGCAAGGCGAATGAGCAGTGCGGACCCCAGGAGCGGACGACGCCAGCGCCCCCCCGAGGCCCCGCGTCTGGCGGGGGTCCCACTCATCAGGGTCCGGGCACCCCAAAGGTATGAAGGTGTACCTCGTAGGTGGCGCGGTGCGCGACCGTCTCCTTGGGCGCGAGGTCACTGAGCGCGACTACGTCGTGGTCGACGCGACCCCCGAGGAGCTGATCGCCCAGGGCTACCTGCCCGTCGGCAAGGACTTTCCCGTCTTCCTGCACCCCGAAACCAAGGACGAATACGCCCTCGCCCGTACGGAGCGAAAGACCGCGCCCGGATACCGAGGCTTCACCGTCCATACCGAGCCCGGCGTCACCCTGGAACAAGACCTGCTGCGGCGCGACCTGACCATCAATGCCCTGGCCGAGGACGAGGCCGGCACCCTTATCGACCCCTACGGCGGGCTCGCCGACCTTCAGGCCCGGGTGCTGCGCCATGTCTCCCCGGCCTTCGCCGAGGATCCGGTGCGCATCCTGCGCGTGGCGCGCTTCGCCGCGCGCTTTGCCGGGCTGGGGTTCACCGTGGCACCGGAGACCCTGGACTTGATGAGGGCCATGGTAGGGGCCGGCGAGGTGGATGCCCTGGTCCCCGAGCGGGTCTGGGCCGAACTGGTCAAGGCCCTTGGAGAATCGGCTCCGTCGCGCTTCTTTGAGACGCTCCGTGCCTGCGGTGCCCTGGGGCGGCTCTTGCCGGAGCTCGACCGCCTTTGGGGCATCCCCCAGCCGCCCAAGTGGCACCCGGAGATCGACACCGGGGTCCACACCATGATGGTTGTGGATACCGCGGCGCGGCTGTCCCCGGCCCTAGAGGTGCGTTTCGCGGCCTTGACCCATGACCTCGGCAAGGGGACCACGCCGACCGAGATTCTGCCGAGCCACCACGGCCACGAAGCCCGCAGCGTGGGCCTCATCGAGGCCTTGTGCGCGCGCCTGAGGGCCCCCCGGCGCTTCCTCGATCTGGCGCGCATCGTCGCCCGCTACCACGGCCAGGTGCACAAGCTCGACGAGCTGCGCCCGGCGACGGTGCTCGACCTCCTCGAGGGTGCGGACGCCTTTCGCCGTCCCGAGCGGTTCGACCAGATGGTCAGCGCCTGCGAGGCCGATTTTCGCGGCCGGGGTGGCTATGCGGACCTGCCATACCCGCAGGGACAGCGCCTGCGACGGGTCTTTGCCGCCGTCGCGGCCATCGACCTGCGACCGGTCGTGTCCAAGGCGCCGCACCCAGCGCAGGTCCCCGAGCTCATCCGCGCCGCACGCCTGGCGGGCGTGCGTGAGGCGTTGAGGGACCTCGAGCCGCTGCGTTGAGGCGCGCTACGAGCCGCCTGCCGCCCCTGTGTAAAATGCCCCCGGCCCCCGCGCAGGTGTGCTGCCGCCGCGCAGACCCAGGAGGCCCCGCCGTGGCCCCGGGGCACGTCCCTCCCGGTCCTGTCGAAACGGACACCCACCCATGCTAGATCCCCGCTTGTTGAGAACCGAGCTTGCGCGAGTCGCCGAGCAGCTCAAGCGCCGCGGCCTGCTGCTCGACACCGCCCGCTTCGAAGGGCTGGAGGCCAGGCGCAAGGCGCTGCAGATCGAGGTCCAGGAGCTGCAAAGCCAACGCAACGCCAGGTCCAAGGCAATCGGCAAGGCCAAGGCAGCGGGGCAGGACATCGCGCCACTGTTGGCCGAGGTCGATCAGCTTGGGGTCAGCCTCAAGGGGCTCGAGGAGTCGCTGACCGCCATCCAGGACGAGGTTGCCGAGATTGCCCTCGGGCTGCCGAATCTGCCGAACGCGGACGTTCCGGATGGGCGCGACGAGGCGGACAACCGCGAAGAACGCCGCTGGGGCGAGCCCCGGGACTTCGCATTCGACCCCAAGGATCACGTCGATCTAGGCGCCCGACTGGGCTGGATGGACTTCGATGCCGGGGCCAAGCTCGCGGGCTCGCGCTTCGTGGTCCTGGGCGGTCCCCTCGCGAGGCTGCATCGCGCCCTCATCCAGCTCATGCTGGACATGCACACCGCCGAGCACGGCTACACCGAGACCTATGTCCCCTATCTGGTCAACGCGGACAGCCTGCGCGGGACCGGGCAGCTACCCAAGTTCGAGGCGGACCTGTTCAAGGTGCCGCTGGGTGGACCGGGCCAGCGCGACTACTACCTGATCCCGACGGCCGAGGTCCCGGTCACCAACCTGGTGCGCGACGCCATCCTGGAGGCCGACGACCTGCCCCGCAAGTGGGTCGCCCACACCCCCTGCTTCCGCAGCGAGGCCGGCTCCTACGGTAAAGACACCCGAGGCATGATCCGCCAGCACCAATTCGAGAAGGTCGAGCTGGTCCAGGCGGTGCGGCCAGAGGAATCCTACGCCGCCCTGGAGTCACTCACCGGCCATGCGGAGGCCGTTCTCCAGCGGCTCGAGCTGCCTTACCGCGTCGTCACCCTATGTGCCGGGGATCTTGGCTTCTCGGCCGCAAAGACCTACGACCTCGAGGTCTGGCTGCCGGGGCAGGCCCGTTACCGCGAGATCTCGTCCTGCAGCAACTTCGAGGACTTCCAGGCCCGCCGCCTGCAAGCGCGATGGCGCAACCCCGCGACGGGAAGGCCGGAGCTGCTGCACACCCTGAACGGCTCGGGCCTGGCGGTCGGGCGCACCCTGGTCGCCGTGCTGGAGAACTACCAGGAGGCGGACGGCTCGGTGCGCGTCCCAGGGGCCCTGCGCCCCTACATGGGCGGCATGGAGCGCATTGGTTAGCGGACCCACTTCGTTATCGCACCGAGAGCACGAGCAGAATCACCAGCAGGACAACCGCCCCCAGGGGCAGGGCGGCGGCCATCCAGTCGCCCCTTTCCGCCTTGGGGCCGTGCTCCTGCCAGTGCTTGAAGGCCGGCCACATGTAGAACAGCATCATCACCAGGAAGGCCGCAGCCGCGATCTTCAGGAAGATGTCCATGATTTCGACTCCACAAGGATGCGGTCAGGAGCGAGCGGGCGCCCTCGCGAGCCATCAAAAAAAACCCCGGCACAGGGCCGGGGTTTTGCGCCGTCAAGGCCCCGTCGTCAACCGCTCAGTCGTCGCTCATGACCCCCAGGATCTGCAGCAGACTGATGAAGATGTTGAACAGGCTCAGGTAGATCCCGTAGGTCGCCATGATGTAGTTGGTCTCTTCACCACGGGCGATGCGGCCGGTGTCGAACAGGATGAACCCGCTCATCACCAGGATGATACCGGCAGAGATGGCGAGCGACAGGGCTGGCATCGCCAGGAAGATGTTGGCCAGCATGGCGATGACCAGGACCATCATGCCAGCGAACAGGAAGCCGCCCATGAAGCTGAAATCCCGCTTGCTGGTCAAGGCATAACCCGAGAGACCGAGGAAGATCAGCGCCGTGCCGCCGAAGGCCGTGCCGACGATCTGGGGTCCCTGGGGCAGGGCCAGGTACATGCTCAGCACAGCCCCCAGGCCGAAGCCCAGCAGACCCGTGATGGCGAAGATGACGCCGATGCCGCTGGCGGAGTTGGCGGTTCTCGGCAGCACGAAGATGCCCATGACCATGGCCACGATCACCGACACCAGGTAGGCCCAGCTGGGTACCTGCAGCGCGACCGAGAGCGTCGCGGTCAGGGCGCTGAACCCCAGTGTAGCGGCCAGGAGCAGGTAGGTGTTCTTCAACACCTTGTTGGCACTCAGGGCGCGGCTGGCGCCCTGCACCAGGGAGTAGTCGTAGTTTGCCATTGGAACAGTTCTCCTCGATTGACGAAAAAGTTGACTCGCCCGATGAGACCAGGTCCCCGCGAGACAGTTCCAGGAAGGATACCGGGCGACAGGGAAACTGCAACCCGTCAGCGTGGCGGCCCCGGGACCTTGGGTTTGTCGCCAGGCCGGAATTGGGTATCCTTGCGCGCCAGATGGAGACCGATGGCGGCCTGGCACGCATGGTCGGCCGGACGAGATCCAGACACCGATCAGGGCGGCAACCCAGGAGCCTGTGCAAGGGGTCCCAGCCCGCCACCCTCGCCCTGGGGGTGCGCCTGTAGTTCTGGAGAGGTGGCTGAGTGGCTTAAAGCGGCGGTCTTGAAAACCGTTGAGGAGCGATCCTCCGGGGGTTCGAATCCCTCCCTCTCCGCCACTATGCGGACACCCGTTCATCCGGTTCAGTGCGTTACGATGTCTGCACCAGACATTGTCCCCAGCCGGGCTGCGGCTGCCACCGCGGCAGCGCCTCCTCCACCGCGGGAGGAA
>Ga0272446_1000779_pt1 | contig 48481 bp, 41 predicted proteins | sample YNPCB0061_FD_194587 | JGI IMG/M metagenome (GOLD analysis project Ga0272446, IMG submission 194587) | Hot spring microbial mat communities from Yellowstone National Park, WY, United States - YNP-CB-006-1 | ecosystem: Environmental > Aquatic > Thermal springs > Hot (42-90C) > Sediment | place...
TCTTTTCGGTGCCGCGCCTGTCCGCGCAGGTCGAATCGTGCCGCTTCAGGCGCTTGCGACGTCGTGTCCGAAGCCGGGCCCGCCCTGGATCAGCAGGCGGGTGGCCTCGTGGCTGGAAAGCGGCGCGCTGTAGTAATGCCCTTGCATCTCGTGGCACTGGATGTGGCGCAGGTGCGCAAGCTGGGCTTCGGTTTCGACGCCTTCGGCGACGACGTTGAGGTTCATGCCACGCCCCATGCCGACCATGGCGCTGACGATGGAGACGTTCTCGTCGCGGTCGAGTTCCTGGATGAAGGACTGGTCGATCTTGAGCGTGTGGATTGGGAACCGCGACAGGTATTTGAACGAGCTGTAGCCGGTGCCGAAGTCGTCGATCGCCACCCGGATGCCGGCGGCGGAAAGCCGGCCTAGCTTGATGGCATTGGCTTCGAGGTCGCGCATCAGCAGGCTTTCGGTGATTTCGAGTTCGAGTGTGTGGCCGTCGATGGCGTAGATCTGCAGGGCGCGCATGACGCTGTCGACGAAGTCGGCGCTTTCGAGCTGGCGCGCGGAGATATTGACCGAGAGGCGGATCGGCGGCAACCCGGCACGCCGCCATTCGGCCATTTGTGCGGCAGCCTGGCGCAGCACCCAGTCGCCGATGGGGACGATGACGCCGGATTCCTCGGCGATGGGGATGAAGTCGCCGGGCGTGAGCAGGCCGCGCTGCGGGTGCCACCAGCGCACCAGGGCCTCGAAGCCCTTGATCGCGCCGCTCACCAGATCGACCTGCGGCTGGTAGAAGAGCACGAATTCGTTGCGCGCCAGCGCGCGCCGCAGATCGGCCTCGGTCTGCATGCGCTCGGAATAGGGCGCCTGCATGCCCGATTCCCAGAACTGCAGGCGGCTGCGGCCGCGGGTCTTGGCCTGATACATGGCGATTTCGGCCTGGCGGATGAGGCCGTCGACGAGTTCGCCGTCGTCGGGCGCGATGCAGCTGCCGATGCTGACGGTGATGTAGATTTCGTGGCCCTTGACGTAGATGGGGTGGCTCAGCACCTCGATGATCTTGCGCCCGATGCGCTCGATGTCTTCGCGCGCGTGCAGCGCCGGCAGCAGGATGGCGAATTCATCGCCGCCGAGCCGGGCGAGCGTGTCGCCTTCGCGCAGACACTGGCGCAGGCGGGCGCCGACGGCGAGCAGCAGGTCGTCGCCGAGATTGTGGCCGAGTGAATCGTTGATGATCTTGAAGTGATCGAGATCGAGGCTGAGCACCGCGAGCTTCTGGCCGCTGCGCTTGATCTGCGAGAGGATCAGGCCGAGGTGGTTGCGAAACAGCGCGCGATTGGGCAGCCCGGTCAGCAGATCATGGTAGGTCTGGTAATGGACGGTCTCTTCGGCCTGCTTGCGGTCGGAGATATCCTTGGCGACGCCGTAACTGCCGATGAAGCGCTTCTCGAACGGGTTGTCGCTTTCTTCGTACATGCCGGTCGCGGTCAGCTCGACCACCTTGCAGCGCCCGTTCATCAGGCGCGGGCGGCGCATGCCGGGGTTGTATTTCAGGCGCAGCTCGATGTTGCGCGCGCTGCGGTCGCCGGCGCGGCGTTCGTTGAAGACGTGCTCGGCGCGCGACTGGTCCTCGTCGTGGATGATGACGCTGTAGTGCTGGCCGATGAGCGCTTCCTTGGGATAGCCGACGAGGCTTTCGACGCGGTCGTTGACGAAGGTGAAACGCCCTTCCGAATCCAACGTGTAGATGAAATCGGGCGAGCTGTTGACGAGGAAGCGGTGCCACTTTTCCGACTGTTGCAGCCGTTGCAGGATGAGGTTGTTCTCCTTTTCCAGCCGGCGGCGGGTGAGCGTGTTGTCGATGCGTCGCAGCAGTTCCTCCGCTTCGTAGGGTTTGCGCACGAAGTCCGCCGCGCCGGCCCGCAAGGCGCGAATCGCGGCGTCGATGGCGCTCTCGCCGGAGACGACGATCACCTGGGTATCGACAGCGCGCTCGGCGATGAAACGCAATACGTCGTTGCCGCCGAGATCGGGCATGCCCAGGTCGAGCAGGATGACATCGAACTGCTGTCTGCCGATGGCGATGAGCGCATCGCAACCGCCCTGCGCGGTGTGCACCTCATAATCGCGCGTCGCCAGAATGCGCTGCAGACCTTCGAGAATCAGCGGCTCGTCGTCGACGACGAGGATACGCGGGCGGCTCGGCAGGCTGCATACCGAAGCGGCTGGCGGTTGTTGCGTCGGCGTATCGTGCATGGTGCTCTCCCTGGTTGTCATGGTGTGCCCGACTGGGCGACGGCGGCTGTGGCGGAGGCCTGCGGCGCGGGCAGGTGGATCAGGAAACGCGTGCCGCCAGGGCCGGTTTCGCAGTCGATTCGCCCGCCCATGCGCGCCACGAGGTTGCGGCTGATGGCAAGCCCCACCCCCGCGTGGTCCCCGCCCTTCTGGGATTCCACCGGCTCGAAGAGATGGGCGCGAACCGCCGCCGGCAAACCGGGGCCGGTGTCGGCCACTTCGATTTCGACGCAGGGCTGCCCGCCACTGTCGACGCGGCGCGTCGCGAACCTGAGGTGCCCGCCGCTGGGCATCGCCTCGACCGCGTTCTTGGCGAGATTGAACAGCACCTGTTTCAGCGCGTCCTTGTCGATGGCGAGCAGCGGAAGTGCGGGATCGAGATCGATTCCGACGCTCACCTTGTTGGGCGCGAACAGCGTTCCCAGCGCCATCCGCACGAGTTCCGAGACGACGGCGTTGACCGACGCCGGCTCGGCGGCCGACGCGGCGGCGACCGGCGCCTCGGCCTGGGTGATGCCGCGCACGATGCGCGCCACCCGCTCGATCTCGTCGCCGATGATGGCCAGGTCGCGCTGCACGGACACATCCATGCCAGGCCGGGCGGACAGAAGATTCACATAGTTGCGCATCACCGTGAGCGGATTGGCGACCTCGTGGATCGCGCGCCGTACCCGCTCGCGCGGAATCGCATCGCTCGCCGGCGGCGCCCCGGCCGCGCTGGCGAACCGCCCCTCGGCGTCGGTCCAGGCGGCGACGAACTGCGCCCACAGCGCCGGTGCGGCATCGATCGCGCCATCGCAGACCAGGAGCGCGGGTCGCGCCCGGCCCAGCATGAGCGGCTGGCAGCAAAAACCTTCGACACCCAGACAGCGGGCGATCTGATGGTCGATCACGGCATCGGCGTCCGTCCCGCCCGCGAAACGCGTTGCACGGTTCTCGCGCAGCGCGCGCGTCAGGACCGACAGGCCGTCGTCCGCGGCAACGGAAAGATGCGTCAACGTCTGCGGCGGATCGAAGCGCGGCGTGACCCGCAGCTCGCCGTCGGGCTCACGTTCGAACACACACGCGATGCGGGCCCCGAACAGCAGGCGCAGGCTCGCCAGCAGCGCGCGCGACAGGGATTCGGCGGTCTCGGCAGCGAAAAGGTAATCGCGCACGGCAGAAGCCGCGGCGGCCCCCGCGTAGGCATGCGCCAGCCGGCCATACGCACCCGCCGGCCGCGCCGCGTCGGCAGTCAGCGCAAAGCGGGTCGCCTGCGCCTCCCCCATCGCCTGCGCGTCGGCGAGCAGTTGCGCGCCTTCGTGCGCGCCGATACCCAGTGCGCCGAGCGCCGCTCGAACGTCCAGACCATCGAGCGCCGCCTCGCGCGTGGCGAGCGCATGCGCGAGCTGTACCACCTTCACCAGCGGGTGCGCCGACTTGCCGCGCGCCAGCGGGGCGGCATGATGGCGCACCGCGTCGCCGACCCAGCCGTCGGGGTCCAGCGGCGCGACCCAGCGGGCCGACAGCTCGGCGAGCGCCGCCGCCTCGGCAGCGCGCCCCGGCAGGTACGCGGCAAGATTGTGGGCAAGTCCCGCACGCCAGGCGATGTCCGTGCCGACCCGGCCGGTCCGCGCGGCGAGCGCGCTCGCCAGCGCGGCCACGGCGAGCGACGCGCGCCAGAGCGTGAGATAAGCATCGAAAGCGGCAGCGTCGGCCACCGGCAACGCCAGCAGCAGGGCGCGCACGCAGCGCGCATCGCCAGCCGCCGCACCCAAGGCCGCAGAGCGCACGAGCAGGACCGCGTCGAAACGCGCGACGTCGTCCAGCACGCGCGCCGGCGCCTCGCCCGCGGCCAGGCGCTCCAGTGCCTCGGCGACCACGCCGGGGGCACAGGCACACTGCGTTAGCTCCGCATTTTTTAGTAATTTATCCAGTGTTTCCTCCATCTGATTGCTATATATAATGAATCTATGCGGCCGGTCAAATCGGGACTGGCGGCGTAAGGCGTCGAACGGCGGCGCACGGGTAAAGCCCGACCGGCGGCGCGCCGTTTAAAATGATTCATGACTAAAATGTAAATACGTCGAGGGAAGCCGCTGCCATGAAGAAACTCGCCATCGTCTGTCTTGCCGGGGCATCGATCGCCGTATCCGCCACGGCATGGCCGCAACAACTCCAACTGCGCGCGAGCGACCTGCCCGCGGAGCGCGCCGCCGGTGACGAAAGGCGGGCGGGCGACCTCCCCGTGGAACTGCGCTCGCGCTCGGTGCTGGTGGTCGATCAGGACACCGGCACGCCGCTCCTTGCCAAGGACCCCGACCTCGTCACGCCGATCGCATCGATCACCAAGCTGATGACCGCGATGCTGGTCCTGGACGCCAAACAGGACATGGACGAGCGCATCACCATCAGCGCGGCCGACCGCGATTCGCTGAAAGGCACGGGTTCACGCTTGGCCGTCGGCGCCAGCTACAGCCGTGCGCAACTCCTGCATCTGGCGCTCATCGCCTCGGACAACCGCGCCGCGCACGCGCTCGGCCGCACCTATCCCGGCGGAGTCGGGCGCTTCGTCGAAATGATGAACCGCAAGGCGCGCGAGCTCGGCATGACGCACACCGTCTATCGCGAGCCGACCGGGCTCGACAGCGCCAACCGCTCCACCGCGAGCGATCTCGCGCGGCTCGCCGATTACGCGTATCGCAACTATCCGGACATCCGCGCCATCACGTCGCGCGGCACTTTTTCGCTCGGCACCCAGCGTGTGGTGCTGAAGAAACGCCACCGCAAGCCGCGGGTCTTCTACCGCAACGTCGCCTTCAACAACACCAACCGGCTGACGCGCGCGGACGACTGGCAAATCGGCCTGTCGAAGACCGGCTTCATCAACGAGGCCGGCCATTGCCTGGTCATGCAGGCGCGCGTGGCGCAGAAGAACGTCATCATGGTGCTGCTCGACTCCTACGGCAAATACAGCCGCATCGGCGACGCCGCCCGCATCCGCCAGTGGCTCGAATCGCAATCCGCGCGCCACGCCGGGGCGCCGCGCGACGGGGCGTCCAAGGCCTGATCCGCATCGGGCGCAGCGCGCTGCGGGTATGATGGCGGCCCGCCAGCAGGCACGCCGCCGATGTCGCTTTCGCTGCTCAACGAACTCCTCCTCAAGACCCTTCTGCCGCTCGCGCTGCTGATCGCGGCGGGCGCGCTGTGGCCACGCTGGCATCACGATGTCGCGGTGGTCGCGCTGCGCACGGAGATCACCCGCCTGGTGCTGAGCTTTTTCGCGCCCATGCTGTTTTTCGCCGCAGGCGCATCGGCCCGCGTCGACGTGACGCTCATCAAGGTGCCGGTCATCGTCGGCGGGGCAACGCTGGCGGGTGTCGCGCTGGCCGCATGGCTGGTTTGGAAAACCCCGCTCGGGCGGGGCCTTGGCGACCCCGCGCGCGGCACCATCGTCCTTGCCGCAGCGTTCGGCAACGTGCTGTTCTTCGGCTACCCGTTCCTGACCACCGTGTTTGGCGAGGCCGGGGCACGCTATCCGTTTTTTGCCGACATGCTGGCGACGACGCCCCTGGTGTGGTCGCTCGGCGTGTGGATCGCGTACCGCTCGGGACGGCACCGCGAGCGTGCCGGGTTTCTCGCCATGTGGCTGCGGCTGCCGCCGGTCTGGGGGTTTGCCGCCGGCGTGGCGGTCAACCTCATGGCCCTGCCGGTGACGCCCCTCGTCGAAGCGGCGCGCTGGGCGGGCAGCCCGACGATTCCGCTGATGCTGTTCGTGCTCGGTCTGACCATTCCGTGGCACGACCTCGCGCCCGAGCGCAGCGTCGGACTCGCGCTTCTGGTCAAGCTCGCGATCCTGCCGCTGCTCGGTCTGGGCGTCGCCCTGGCGTGGCCGGGGCCGCTCGACGAGCCTGGCGAAGCGGCGATCCTCGAAGCCGCGATGCCGACCATGGTCATGGTCATCGCGCTCGCCGACCGTTTCGGGCTCGACACCCGCCTGGCGGGGCTCATCATGGGCTGGTCAACGCTCACCGGATTGCTTACCCTACCCATCTGGCTTTTCGTCGTGAAAGGGATCGCATCATGAACATCGGTTTCATCGGCAGCGGCATCATGGGCCGCCCCATGGCGGAAAACCTCATGCGTGCCGGTCACAAGCTCACCGTCTTCGGCCGCCGGTTCGACCGCCTGGAGCCGCTGCTCGTCGCCGGCGCGCTCGGCAAGGGCACCCCGGCGGAAGTCGCCGCGGCGTGCGACATCACCTTCACCGTGGTGTCCGACACGACCGACGTCGAGCAGATCATCTTCGGCGAGCGGGGCCTCGTGCATGGCGCCAGACCCGGCCACATCATCGTCGACATGAGCACCATCTCGCCCGCGGTCACGCGCCGCATCGCCACCAACCTGGCGCAAAAGGGCGTGCACATGCTCGACGCCCCGGTATCCGGCGGCGAGGCGGGCGCGCGCGAGGGAACGCTGTCGATCATGGTCGGCGGCGATGCCGAGGATTTCGAAAAAGTCCTGCCGCTGTTCCGGGTCCTGGGTAAGAGCATCGTCCACGTCGGCGGACACGGCGCGGGTCAGGTGGTCAAGTGCTGCAACCAGATCGTCGTCGGCATGACCTTCCAAGGCGTCGCCGAAGCGATCCTGCTGGCGCGCCGCAACGGCGTCGATCCGACCAAGATGCGCGAGGCGCTGATGGGCGGTTTCGCCGCCAGCCGTATCCTCGAAGTGCACGGTCAGCGCATGCTCGATGCCAACTACAAGCCCGGCTTCAAGGTCAAACTGCACCACAAGGACATGGCCATCGTCCTCGACAACGCGCAGGAAACGTTCACGCCGCTGCCTGGCGCCGCGCTCGTCGCGCAACAGCTCAACGCGTTGATGGGCGCCGGCGACAGCGAGCTCGATTCGTCCGCGATCATGCTCGCGCTGGAACGCCTGGTCGGGGGGTGCAAATGAAAGCCGCGCTTTCCGACGACGACGTCGAACACGCGGTCGTCCACCTCCTCAACCGTTCCGGCGCGAAGTTCAAGCCATGAAACTCGGCGACGCCACGCTCTTCCGGGAAGCCTGCCTGATCGACGGCGTGTGGCAGGCGGCGGGCGAGCGCGAGCGGATCGAGGTGCGCGATCCGGCGACCGGCGCTGTCGTGGGCCACGTGCCGCGCCTCGACGCCGCCGCCGTCGACGCGGCCATCCACGCTGCGGCGCGCGCGTTCGCGCCCTGGCGCGACACGCCCGCCAGGGATCGCGCGGCGATGCTCAAGCGCTGGTTCGATCTGATCGTCGCGCATCGTGCCGACCTCGCCACGATCATGGTCGCCGAGCAGGGCAAGCCGTTTGCCGAAGCGCAGGGCGAGATCGACTACGCGGCGAGCTTCGTCGAATGGTTCGCCGAGGAGGCGCGGCGCGTCTACGGCGACGTGGTGCCCTCCCCCTGGCGCGGCCGGCGGCTTCTGACCCTGCGCCAGCCGGTCGGCGTCGCCGCGCTCATCACGCCGTGGAATTATCCCGCCGCCATGCTCACCCGCAAGGCCGGCGCGGCGCTCGCAGCCGGTTGCACGGTCGTCGCCAAGCCGGCATCGCAAACCCCGTTCACGGCGCTGGCGCTCGCCGAACTCGCCCAGCGCGCAGGCCTGCCCGCCGGCGTGCTGAACGTCGTGACCGGAGAAGCGGCGCGCATCGGCCCGCTGTTTGCGACCCACCCGCTGGTCCGCAAGCTGTCCTTCACCGGCTCGACCACGGTCGGCAAGCGCCTGCTCGCCGAGGCCGCGGGCACGCTCAAACGCGTGTCGCTCGAACTCGGCGGCAATGCGCCGTTCATCGTCTTCGACGACGCCGACCTCGACGCCGCGGTGGCCGGGGCGCTGGCAAGCAAATACCGCAACGGCGGACAGACCTGCGTTTGCGCGAACCGCATCTTCGTCCAGGAGGCGCTCTACGCGCCCTTCGCCGAGCGGCTGGCGGCGGCTGCCGGCGCGCTGCGCGTCGGCGCGGGAATGACCCCCGGGGTGGAAATCGGCCCGCTCATCGATGCGGCCGCGCTGGAAAAAGTCGAATCGCACATTCGCGACGCGCTCGAACAGGGCGCCGTGCTGCTCGCCGGCGGGCAGCGCCACGCCCTGGGCGGACGGTTTTTCCAGCCGACGGTGCTCGGCGAGGTCACCCCGGCGATGCGCATTGCGCGCGAGGAAACCTTCGGCCCGGTCGCCCCGCTGATCCGCTTTCGTGGCGAGGCCGACGTGCTGCAGATGGCGAACGACAGCGAATACGGCCTGGCCGCATACTGCTACACGCGCGACCTGGGCCGCGCCCACCGCATGATCGACGCCCTCGAATACGGCATGGTCGGCATCAACAGCGGGCTGATCTCGACCGCCGAGGCGGCGTTTGGCGGGGTCAAGCAGTCGGGCCTGGGGCGCGAGGGCGGGCGCGCCGGAATCGACGCCTATCTCGAAACCAAGTACGTCAGCCTCGGCGGGCTCGACTGACGATCACTCGCAGCGCATGCCGTCGCGGATCCATGCCTCGACGTCGGCGCGCCATTCGGCATAGCCGCCGGGGACCGTGGGACGCGGACCGCCCGGCGTCATGCCGGACTCCAGTGCCCAGCGGATGCGCGCGTCGTAACGCATGTGGTTGGCCAGGCGACTGCCGTCCGGGTCGTAGCCGATCTTCCATTTGATCAGACGGCAGGTGCGCACCGCGTCGAAGTCGGTGTAGTCCATGTTGGACGGCGCCTGCCAGCTCGCCGCCGGGTCGAGGCCGATGACGCGCGGCTGGTGACATTGCGCGCAATCGTAACGCCCGCGGTGCGAACCGAACTCGCGGCCGTTGTGCGCCCGGCTGCCGAACTGGTGACAGGCGAGGCAGCGCTCGTGCTGGAACTTGGCGAACAGGCGGTCGCCGAACGTCACCGGCGCCGCCACGACCGGCCCCGCCAACAGCAGGGCCGCGAGCATGGCCCAGCGGATCATTCGAGACCCTTGGCGTGCAGGTAGTCGTCGTAGGTCCCGGGATAGAACTCGACGCCCGTCGGTTCGATCTCGAGCACGCGGGTGGCCAGCGAGGACACGAACTGGCGGTCGTGGGAGACGAAGATCAGCGTCCCTTTGTAGAGGTCGAGCGCGAGGTTGAGCGACTCGATCGACTCCATGTCCATGTGGTTGGTCGGCTCGTCCATGACCAGCACGTTGTGGCGCCCGAGCATGAGCTTGCCGTACAGCATGCGGCCCTTTTCACCGCCGGACAGCACACGCACCGGCTTTTTCACCTCGTCGCCGGAAAACAGCAGGCGCCCGAGAATGCCGCGAATCGCCTGCTCGTCGTCGCCGGGCTGCGCCCACTGGTGCATCCAGTCGGTGAGATTCATGTCACTGTCGAAATCCGCCGCATGATCCTGCGCGAAATAGCCGATGTTGGCGTTTTCGCTCCAGCGCACCTCGCCCGCCTGCGGCGTGAGCTCGCTCATCAGGAGCTTCATGAGCGTGGACTTGCCGACGCCGTTGCCGCCGATCACGGCGAGCTTCTCGCCGGCCTCCAGGGAAAACGAAAGCCCCGAAAACAGGGGCGTTGCGTCGTAGCCGAAGCTCAGCCCGTCGACGTCCAGCGCGCGCCGATGCAGCGGTTTTTCGAGCTCGAAGCGGATGTAGGGGTTCTGCCGGCTGCTCGGCTTGAAGTCCTCGATCTTGATCTTGTCGATCATCTTCATGCGGCTGGTGGCCTGGCGCGCCTTCGACTTGTTGGCCGAGAAACGGCGCACGAATTCCTGCAGCTCGGCGACCTTTTCCTTGGCGCGCGCATTCGCCGCGGCCTGGCGTGCCTTGGCCTCGGCCGACGCCAGCATGTAGTCGTCGTAGTTGCCCGGCCAGACGCGAATGGTGCCGTAATCGAGATCGGCGATATGGGTGCAGATGCGGTTCAGGAAGTGGCGGTCGTGGGAGATGACGACGATGGTCGCGGTGCTGTCGTTCAACACGCCTTCCAGCCAGCGGATGGTGTTGATGTCGAGGTTGTTGGTCGGCTCGTCCAGCAGCAGGATGTCGGGCTTGGCGAACAGGGCCTGCGCCAGCAGCACGCGCAGCTTGAAGCCGGGCGCGACCTGGCTCATGGTGCCCTGATGCAGCTCGATGGGAATGCCCACGCCGAGCAGCAGTTCACCCGCGCGCGCCTCCGCATCGTAGCCGCCCAGCTCGCCGAATTTCGCTTCCAGCTCGGCGGCATGGAGATAGTCGGCCTCGGTCGCCTCCGGGTTCATGTAGATGGCGTCCTTTTCCTGCATCACGCGCCACATTTCGGCATGCCCCTGCAGGACGACGTCGAGCACGCGCTGGTCTTCATAGGCAAACTGGTCCTGACGCAGCCACGCCAGGCGCTCGCCGGGGTCGAGCGCGACATTGCCGGAGGTCGGTTCGAGCTCGCCGGCGAGAATCTTCATGAAGGTGGACTTGCCGCAGCCGTTCGCGCCGATGAGGCCGTAACGGTTGCCGTCGCCGAATTTGACGCTGACGTTTTCGAATAGCGGTTTCGCCCCGAATTGCAGGGTGATGTTGGATGCGGTGAGCACGGGGAATTCCTGGAGGACTGCGAAGAGAGCCCGCTATTTTAGCACTCCCGCCGGGCCTCGCCGGCAGGCGTTCAGCCCGACAGGGCGGGATGGTCCGCGCTCGGGCGGTCGAGATGGTAGCCCTGCACCAGATCCACGCCGAATTGGTTCAACAGCGCGAGGACGCGGCCGTCCTCGACGTATTCGGCGACCACCGTCTTGCCCAGGCCGCGCGCGACATCGACCATCGCGCGCACGAAAATCTGGTTGTCGGTATCGACGTAGAGATCGCGGATGAACAGGCCGTCGATCTTGATGGTGTCGACGCGCAGGTGTTTGAGATACGCAAACGAGGCGAAGCCGACACCGAAGTCGTCCAGACAGACGCCGCAGCCGAGCTGATGCAGCGCTTCGATCAGCCGCTGGGCATCGTGCAGGTCCGACACGGCCGCCGTTTCGGTGATTTCGACGATCAGCCGGCGCGGATTGACGCCGCTCGCCCGCAGCGCGTCGGCGATGAAATTGGGCAGGTCCGGCTCGGACAGCGAGCGCCCGGAAAGATTGACGGCGATCGCCGGAATGCGGGGATTCATCGCCAAAAGCTGCAGCACTTCGCGGATCACCCAGCGGTCGATGTCGACGATGCGGCCGTTCTTTTCCGCCACCGGGATGAAATGGCCGGGCATGATGAGGACGTCCGGGTTCTGTTCGTCGGCCATGCGCAGCAGCGCTTCGAGATGCGACAGACCGCCATCGCGCGCATGGTAGACGCCCTGGAAGTGCAGGCGCAACAGGCCGCGCTCGAGCGCGTTGCTGATCCGCTCGCCCCAGGACAGGCGGGCGCGCATTTCCAGATCGGCGTCGAGGTCGGCGCGATACACGCGCCAGGCATTCTTGCCGGCTTCCTTGGCCTGGTACATGGCGATGTCGGCACGCGCCACCAGCTCGTCGGCATCGGCGGCATGCGCGGGGAAGTAGGCGATGCCGAGACTGGTCGTCAGGCGCAGGCTCTGGCCCTCGAAGCGGAACGGGATCTGCGCCACCGCCCGCACGATGCGCTCGGCCAGCGCTTCCGCTTCGTTGCTCTGCACGGTGGGCAGGAGGATGGCGAATTCGTCGCCGCCGAGACGCGCCAGCACCTCGTTCTTGCGCACCAGCGAATTGATCTCCGCGGCGACGCGGATGAGCAGCGCGTCGCCGGCGCGGTGACCGTAGCTGTCGTTGATGGTCTTGAATTCGTCGAGGTCGAAGAACATCACCGCGCAGCGCGCCCGGTTGCGCTCCGCTTCGAGCAGCGCGCGCATCAGTTCCTGCTGGAAGTGGTGCCGGTTGTACAGTCCGGTGAGCGCGTCGCGCTCCGCCAGATAGACGAGTTGCTCGGCGGTCTGACGTTCGCGCGTGATGTCCTCGTAGATCCACAGGTGGCCGATGAACCGGCCTTCCTGATCGCGCACCGGGTAGTCGAGCTCGGTGACCACGCGCCCGTCGGTCATCTGGATCTCGAAGCTGTCCGACACCTCGCGCGTTTCCAGCACGCTGAGCAGATGGCGCGAAAAATGATCCGGGCGTGCAAGACTCGAAGGCGACTTGGCGAGCACCTCGTTGACCGGCAGGCCGATGAGGTCGCTTTCGTCCTCGATCAGCCAGATGCGGTTGAACGCCGGGTTGTGGTAGATGACGCGTCCGTCCGCGGCCACGAAAAGGATGCCCAGGTTCATCGCCGACAGCAGCGACAAGAGGCGCGCACGCTCCTGCTCCGATTCCCTGAGATACTGGGTCTGCAGATGTTCGGCCTGGCGCAGTTCGGCCAGCGCGTCGCGCAGGCTGGCCTCGGTGGCCTTGAGATCGTCGATGTCGTGGATACTGGCGCGAATGCCCTGATAGCTGCCGTCGAGATCGTGGATCGGCTGCCAGTTGAGGACCGCCCAGAAATACCCGCCCCCTTTGCGGCACGCGCGCACCACATAGCCCTGCCCCGACGTGCCGCGCAGCGCCTGGCGCAACTGGAACGCGGCAGCGTCGCGATCGTCGGGGTGGATGACGTCGAGCGGGAAATTCAGGTGCGCCATGCACTCGCCCACGGTGTAGCCGAGCATGCGCTCGACCGAAGGGTTGATCCACAACAGCCGGCCGTCCGGTGACAGCCAGAACTCCAGGTCGTAGGTGTAATCGGCGATCGCATGGAAGCGGTTTTCGTTCTCGCGGGCGCGCTCGACGCTCTCCCGCACCGCTTGCGCCATCTGGTTGAACACGCGCATCGCCTGGCCGATTTCGTCATCGCTGTCCTGCGGCAGCTTGACGTGCAGGTTGCCGCTGGCGAGCGACTGGCTGGCGCGGTTCAAGGCGTCGAGACGGCGCGTCACCCAGCCCGCCGCGCCATACAGCAGGACCGCGGTGAGCACCAGGGCGAGCGCGGCGATCACCAGGCTCTCCTGCAGGTAGCGCGCGCGTGCCGCGGCGACCGGCTCGCCGGGGAGGACCAGGTGCAGCCGCCCATAGCGCTCGCCGGCGAGCTCGATCGGGTGCGTGAGGGCGATGTCGGCAGCGCCGACCCCGCCGCCGCTCTGGAAAACGACGCGCCCATTACGATCCTCGACCTGCACCATGCGGAACGCGCCGTTCTTGCCGAGCGCCTCGAGCATGTCGCGCACGCCGGCGTCGTCGCGCTGCGCCAGCGGCGGCGCGAGCGCGGCCTCCAGCGCGTGTGCGAGGACGTGCGCGCTGGCGCTGGCCTGAGTCGTCAGCTCGACGCGATAGAGGCGCACGCCGTTGGCGATCAGCAGTGCCAGCAGCGTGGCTTCGACGGCGAGCGCGGCGAACGTCAGTTTGTTGCGCAACGACAGATTGCGCAGCCAGGCCCTCATTGCGTCCCCCCGAGACGTCGCGCCAGCTCCGCCGCGTAGGGACGGAACGCGCGCACGTCGTCACCCGCGATGGGCGCGAACCCGCCGAACCCGCCGCGCGCCATGAACGTGCGGCCGTCCGGCGTTTCCGCCCACTCGGCCAGCGCGCGGCGGATGGCGACGGCTTCGCCCGGCGCGACGCGCGGGTGCACGAGGACCATCTGGCTGGACAGCGGCGGCGTGGTATCGATGACCCGCAGACCCTTGCGCACCGCGTCCGGCAGCTGACGGAAAGGCTGCTCGCCGAGAATCGCCGCGTCGGCATCGCGGTTGAACACCCGCAGCGCCGCGTTGTTGTGCGTCTGCGCGTTGACGAATCGTGCGTCCACGCCGGCCAGACGCGCCTGCATCGCCATGACGACGATGGCGAGCGGGTCGGCGGTGGCCACCTGCCGCCCGGCAAGCTCTGCCGGACTGGCGATGGGCGAATCGCTGCGTACGACGAGAAGCCCGCGTACCGGTTCGCGGTAACGCAGGAGCGGCCGGTACCCGGCGTCGCGTTGCGCGAGCCAGGCCAGATGCGGGGCGGTGACCAGAAGGTCGTAGTCGCCGCGTGCGGTGTTGGCGGCGAAAGTGCGGAAATCCGGTGCCGTGGAGAGCGCCACCGGGCGGCCGATGCGCGCGGCCAGAAAATCCGCCAGCGGCCGGTAGGTTTCGAGGAGCACCCTGGGCGTGAGGTTCGGGAAGAGGCCGAATTCGAGCGGCGGTGTCGCAGCCAGCGCCGGCGTGCCAAACCCCAGCGCGAGCAGCAGGATGCCGAACAGCGCGCTCATCGCCGCCGCCCGGCCGGCTGGCCGAGGCCCAGGGCGTCGCGCGTCGCATCCAGATAGACATCCAGCGCTGCGAGGCGCTTGGCCGAAGCCGGCTCGATCCGCGGAAAACCCGGCGCGCTGAAGTGCACCAGCAGGTCCTGCGCGCGTCTGGCGTCGGCAAAACCGGGGCGCGCGGCATAGACGAGGTGAGGGATCGTCCCGGCATCGGCGAGCACGCGCACCTGCGAAAGGTCCTGGGAGGGCGACATGGCCGCGCCGGCGAGGGTGAGGATCGCCGCGTCCGCCTGGCCGCTGACGACGGCATACACCGAGCTTGCCTGCCCGCCGGTCTCGATGATCTGGTAATCGCGCCCGGCGATGAGCTTGGCCGCGGCCAGGTAACGCTCGCCGGCGAGCGAGAACAGCATGCCGCGGTCGGCCGTGGCGACGATCCTGCCCTTGAGGTCGGCGATGCCGCGCAGCGGGCTGTCACGGCGGGCGACGATGAGCACCGTGTTGTCCGGCCGGTTGCACGCCAGCGGCTGCCAGCCGCGCGTGGTCTGCGCCAGGCGCACGAGATGCGCGGGCGCGAGCACCAGGTCATAGTCGCCGTCGAGAATGCGCTGGCCGAAGGTCTTCACGTCCGGCGCCGTCACCAGGCGCACCGGACGCCCCAGCCCCGCTTCGAGATGGTGCGCCAAAGGCTGGTAGGCGGCGATCAGGGTGCGCGGCGTCTGATAGGGCATCACGCCGAGCACGACCTCCCGCCCGGCGGCCGTGGCCGGCGCAACGCCCGTGATGACGAGCCAGACGAGCCCGCGGCAGAGGAGGCGGCGTAGCCGATCGCTTCTCACAGCGGTTTTTCCAGAACCTTGGAGCGGCGCTCGTAGTTGTAGAGCGCCTGTTTTCTTTGCGGCAGGCTGGACAGGTCGCGCTCGCGGTAACCGCGCTCCTCGAACCAGTGCTCGGTGCGCGTGGTGAGCACGAACAGCCGCGTGAACCCGGCCTTCTTGCCCTCGGCCTCGGCCGCCGCGAGCAGCCGCTCGCCAAACCCGCGGCCACGGAAATCCGGCGCCACCGCGAGACAGGCGAGTTCCGCCGCGCGCTCTTCGGGAAACGGATAGATCGCGATACAGCCGGCGATGACACCGTCGGACTCGATGACCAGGAAGCGGTCCACTTCCATTTCCAGCCGCTCGCGCGAGCGGCGCACCAGAATGCCCTCGCGCTCCAGCGGTTCGATGAGCGCGAGAATCCCGCCGACATCGGCGATGGTCGCCGGGCGCAGGGTTTCCAGCGGGGTCGGCGTGACGAGCGTTCCCACGCCTTCGCGGGTGAAGAGCTCGGAGAGCAGCGCGCCATCGCGATGGCGGCTGATGAGGTGCGCGCGCTTGACGCCTTTTTCACAGGCACGGATCGCGCACGGCAGAAAATAACGCACGTCTTCCGGCAGCGTGCGGCGCCGCGCGAGGATCGCCTGTGCCTCGCTCACCGTGAGCGCGCTGTGGATGCTGCGGCCGCGCGCGGGGACGCCTTCGGTGTCCATGAAAAAAATCAGCTTGTCGGCGGCGAGCGCGATCGCCGCCTGGGTGGCCACGTCTTCGAGCGTGAGGTTGAAAATCTCGCCCGTCGGTGAATAGCCGATCGGCGAGAGCAGGACGATGTCGCCCTGCGTCAGGCGCCGCGCGATCGCCTCGGCGTCGATCTTGCGCACCTCGCCGGTATGCAGGAGATCGACGCCGTCGATCACGCCGATCGGCTTGGCGGTGACGAAATTGCCCGAGGCGACGCGGATGTCGGCCCCGGCCATCGGCGTGTTCGCGAGCCCCAGGGACAACAGCGCCTCGATCTCGACGCGCACCGTCCCCGCCGCCTCCTTGACGCAGGCCAGCGCCGCGTCGTCGGTGACGCGCAGCCCCTTGACGTAGCGGATCGCCGCGCCGTTTTCCTTGAGCCTTTCCTCGACCTGCGGGCGCACGCCGTGCACCAGCACCAGCCGCACGCCGAGACTGTTGAGGAGGTTCACGTCGTGCGCGAGCTGCTCGAATTCGCCGTCGGCCATCAGTTCGCCGCCGAAGGCGATGACGAAGGTCTTGCCGCGAAACCCATGGATGTACGGCGCCGCGGAGCGGAACCATTGCACGAAATCAGCGGAATGCTTCAGCATCGGGACGCCACATCGAGAAAAACCATCGGATCAGAAATCCCCCCACACGGTCTGCATGGCGGCGAGTGCCGCGAGCGCCGCGGTCTCGGTGCGCAACACCCGCGGGCCGAGTCGCACGTCGAGCGCGCCATGCGCGGCCAGGGCGGCCAGTTCCTTCGCATCGTAGCCGCCTTCCGGCCCGGCGACCAGATACTGCATCCCGCTCGGCGGCGCCAGCTCGCACAGCCGTGCGGCGCCGAGCGGGGACAGCACGAGCAGGCGGCCGCTGCCGACCTGGGCGAGCCATTCCGGCAGGGATAGCGGCGTCGCCACCTCGGGAATGCGGTTGCGCCCGCACTGCTCGCAGGCGCTCGTCACCACCCCCCGCCAGTGCGCCAGACGCCGCGCCAGACGATCCCCCGCGAGCCGCACCACGCTGCGTGTCGCGGCGATCGGCTGGATTGCCGCAACGCCCAGCTCGACCGCTTTTTGCAAGGTGTAGTCCATGCGGTCGCCGCTGGAAATACCCTGCGCCAGCGTCACCTGCAGCGGCGACTCGCGTTCCACGGCGCAATGCGCCGCCACCGCGACCACGACCTCGGCCTGGGTGATGCGCTCGATGCGCGCCGCATACTCGCCGCCGCGACCGTCGAACAGGGTGAGCGCATCGCCAGGAGCGAGGCGCAACACGCGCGCGGCGTGACGTGCCGCCGTTGCGGGCAGCACCACGCGCGCGCCCGGCGCGAGCGCGGCATCGAGGTGGAAACGCGGGGCCGACATGTTGCTATTATGCGGGATTGGATTTTTCGTCACGGAGTTCGCACATGGTTTCGCTCACCACCCCGGTTTGCGACTTTGGCTGGAAGGCGCCGGATTTCGCCCTGCCCGGCGTCGATGGCAAGGTCTGGACGCTAAAGGACGCGATGGGCCCCAACGGCCTTCTGGTGATGTTCATCTGCAACCACTGCCCCTACGTCAAGGCGATCCGCCCGCGACTGGTGCGGGATCTCGCCGAGCTCAAACGCGACCACGGCATCCATGCGATCGCCATCATGTCCAACGATCCTGCCGAGTATCCGGAAGACTCGTTCGACAACATGAAAAAGGTCGCCGCCGAATTCGCCTTCCCGTTTCCCTATGTGTGGGATGAGACGCAGGCCGTCGCGCGCGCCTATGGCGCGGTGTGCACGCCCGACTTCTTCGGCTTCAACCGCGCTTACGAATTGCAATACCGTGGCCGCTTCGACGCGTCGAAAAAGGAAACCGCGCCCGAGGGCGTGCGCCGCGATCTCTTCGAGGCGATGAAGGAAATCGCCGCGACGCAGAAGGGACCGGCCGAGCAGATCCCCAGCATGGGCTGCTCGATCAAGTGGAAAGGCGAATGACGTGGGCGACCGGCGCCAGCACTGGGAATCCCTCTACCAGACCCGGGCCAGTGATTCCGTCAGCTGGTTCCAGCCGCACGCGCTGACCTCGCTGCGCCTCATCGAGGGGTGTTGCCCGAACCGTAATGCCCCGGTCATCGACATCGGTGGCGGCGCCTCGGTGCTGGTGGACGACCTCCTCGCCGCCGGCTACCGTGATCTGACCGTTCTCGACCTCGCGCAGGCGGCCCTCGCCACGAGCCGGGCACGGCTCGGCGCGCGGGCAGACGCGGTGCGATGGGTCGCCGCCGACATCACCCGCGCGACGCTGCCCGCGGCGCACTACGCCGTCTGGCATGACCGCGCGGTGTTTCATTTCCTCACCGACGCCGACGACCGTGCGCGCTATGTCGCCCAGGTGCTGCACGCGGTCAGGCCCGGCGGGCACGTGATCGTCGCCGCATTCGGCCCGAACGGCCCCCTGCAGTGTTCGGGGCTCGACGTCGTGCGCTACGATCCGGCCAGCCTGCACGGCGAATTCGGCGCCCCCTTCCGCCTGCTCGGGCACCGCACCGAGATCCACCACACCCCTTCGGGCAAGGAACAGGAATTTGTCTACTGCTACTGTCTGCGCACCTGACCTCCTCGACCGGGTCAAGGCGCTGGTGCGCGACATCGCGCAACACGAGATCACGCCGCGCTTCCTCAAGGTCGCGCATAGCCACAAGAGCGACGGCAGCCTGTTCACCGAAGCCGACGCGGTGACGCAGGCAGCGCTCGTGTCCGGCCTGCCGCGCCTGTGCGACGTGCCGGTGCTGGGCGAGGAAATGACCGAAACCCAGCAGCGGGATGCGTGGGACGCCGGCTGGGAAGGCCTGTGGTGCGTCGACCCGATCGACGGCACCTCGAATTTCGTCGCCGGCGTGCCGTATTTCGCGGTCTCGGTCGCGTATCTGTACAAGGGCGTGCGCCAGCTCGGCGTGGTCTACGACCCGATCGCCGACGAGATGTTTTTTGCCGAGCGCGGGCGCGGCGCCTACCTCAACGCCGAGCGCCTGCCCCTGCGCCCGCCCGCGTCCGAACTCAAACGCGCCCTGGCGGCGGTGGAAATGAAGCGCATCGACCGCGCGCTCGCCGGCCGCCTGGCATCCTGGCCACCCTATGCCTCGCAGCGCAACTTCGGCGCCTCCACGCTGGACTGGTGCTACACCGCCGCGGGCCGTTTCGACATCTATGTGCACGGCGGCCAGAAGCTGTGGGATTACGCGGCCGGCGCCCTGATCCTCGAGGAGGCCGGGGGGCGTATGGCCAGCCTCGCCGGCGCCTTCGACACCGCCAACATCTGGGAGCGCTCGGTGATCGCGTCCGCAAGTCCGCGGCTGTTCGAGCTGTGGCGCGACTGGCTGAAGGCCGCGGGCGCATAAGACAGCGACGCCACCGCATAAAAACATTTTAGCGGCGCAGTGTTGACAGCGCGTCGAGCTTCGCCGCCCAAACGCCCGGCGCGTCAGCGCTTCCGGCCCGCCCCCGGCCGGCTTGCCTTGAGTGGCTGCGCTGAAGGATAATCAGGACTTTTGCATATGCTGCCCCGGCTCCCGGTCACGGCGCGGGCTGGGCGTTTGCAACCGCTTTTTCATCAGAACCGAAGGGAACGCAATGCCAACCCGTACCGACCTTGCCAACGCCATCCGGGTCCTCGCCATGGATGCCGTCGAAAAAGCCAAGTCCGGCCACCCCGGCGCCCCCATGGGCATGGCGGAAATCGCCGAAACGCTGTGGAACCATCACCTGCGCCACAATCCGGCGAACCCGAAGTGGGCCGACCGCGACCGTTTCGTTCTCTCCAACGGCCACGGCTCGATGCTGCTGTACGCGCTCCTGCACCTCACCGGCTACGATCTGACGATCGACGACCTGAAGCAGTTCCGCCAGCTGCATTCCAAGACCCCGGGTCACCCCGAATACGGCTACGCCCCCGGCGTCGAAACCACGACCGGCCCGCTCGGCCAGGGCATCAGCAACGCCGTCGGCATGGCGATGGCGGAAAAGCTCCTCGCCGCGGAATTCAACCGGCCGGGTCACACGATCGTCGACCATCACACCTACGTGTTCCTGGGCGATGGCTGCCTCATGGAAGGCATTTCCCATGAAGCCTGCTCGCTCGCCGGCACCTGGAAGCTCAACAAGCTGATCGCCTTCTGGGACGACAACGGCATTTCCATCGACGGCCACGTCGAGAACTGGTTCACCGACGACACGCCCAAGCGCTTCGAGGCGTATGGCTGGAACGTCATCCCCAATGTCGACGGCCACGATGTCGCCGCGATCGAGGCCGCGATCCAGAAAGCCAAGGCTTCGACCGACAAGCCCACGCTCATCTGCTGCAAGACCATCATCGGCAAGGGGTCGCCCAACAAGGCCGGAACGCACGACGTCCACGGCGCCGCGCTCGGCCACGACGAGGTCGAGGCAACCCGCAAGAATCTTGGCTGGAACCACCCGCCGTTCGAAATCCCGGCCGACATCTATGCGGGCTGGGACGCGAAGATCAAGGGCCAGGGCCTGGAAAGCCTGTGGAACAACAAGTTCGCGGAGTACAAGAAAGCCTACCCGGCCGAAGCCGCGGAATTCGAGCGCCGCATGAAGGGCGATCTGCCCGCGAACTGGAAGGCGCACATCGCCGAGAAACTCGCGGCGATCAATGCCAAGGCGGAAACCGTCGCCACGCGCAAGGCCTCGCAGATCGCCATCAACGCGCTGGCGCCCGTGCTGCCCGAGTTCGTCGGCGGCTCCGCGGACCTCACCGGCTCCAATCTCACCAACTGGGAAGGCTGCAAGCCCGTGCGCCACGGCAATCCCGGCAACTACATCAGCTACGGCGTGCGCGAGTTCGGGATGGCGGCGATCATGAACGGCATGGCCCTGCACGGCGGCGTGCTGCCGTTTGGCGGCACGTTCCTGATGTTCTCCGAATATTCCCGCAACGCCATCCGCATGGCCGCGCTCATGAAGCAGCGCGTGATCCATGTCTTCACCCACGACTCCATCGGCCTCGGCGAAGACGGCCCGACCCACCAGCCCGTCGAGCAGACCGCCACGCTGCGCATGATCCCCAACATGGTGGTTTGGCGTCCCTGCGACACGGTCGAGACGCTGGTCGGCTGGGCCGCGTCGGTCGAGCGCCGCGATGGCCCGACCTGCCATATCCTGAGCCGTCAGAACCTGCCCTTCATGAAGCGTGACGACGCGGCCATCGCCAACATCGCCCGCGGCGGTTACGTGCTCAAGGACGCCGCCGGCGCGAAGGCGGTCATCATCGCCACCGGCTCCGAAGTCGAACTCGCGGTCAAGGCGCAGGAACTGCTCGCCGCCGAAGGCATCGCGGTGCGCGTCGTGTCGATGCCGTCGACCAACGTCTTCGACAAACAGGATAGCGCCTACCAGGACAGCGTGCTGCCCAAAGGGCTGCCGCGGGTCGCGGTCGAGGCGGGCGTCACCGACTTCTGGCGCAAGTACGTCGGCCTCGACGGCGCCGTCGTCGGCATCGACCGCTTCGGCGAATCGGCTCCGGCCCCGGTCCTGTTCAAGGAATTCGGCATGACGCCGGAGGCCGTCGTGGCCGCGGTCAAGCGCGTTATCTGAGGGAGCAAGGGCCTGCATTCATGGGCCGGGCAGGGCGCGGGCTGAACGCCGCGCCTTGCGCGCTTCCCCGTCGATCCGGGTTCCTGGCGCCTCGCAACAGATTTTCAACCTCACTGGAGACTGACACATGGCAATCAAAGTTGGCATCAACGGTTTTGGCCGCATCGGCCGCATGGCTTTCCGCGCGATCGCGAAGGAATTCCCGAACCTCGAAGTGGTCGCCATCAACGACCTGCTCGAACCCGACTATCTCGCCTACATGCTGAAGTACGACTCGGTGCACGGCCAGTTCAAGGGCGACATCGCCGTCGACGGCAACAACCTGGTGGTGAACGGCAAGAAGATCCGCCTCACGGCCGAGAAGGATCCGGCCAACCTGAAGTGGAACGAGGCCGGCGCCGAGCTGGTGCTCGAGTGCACCGGCTTCTTCCTCGACGAGGAATCCTGCAAGGCGCACATCGCCGCGGGCGCGAAGAAAGTGGTCATGTCCGCGCCGTCCAAGGACAAGACGCCGATGTTCGTGTACGGCGTGAACCACGGCGCTTATGCCGGCCAGGCCATCGTCTCCGCTGCATCGTGCACGACCAACTGCCTGGCGCCGATCGCCAAGGTGCTGAACGACAACTGGGGTATCAAGCGCGGCCTGATGTCGACCGTGCACGCGGCCACGGCCACCCAGAAGACGGTCGACGGCCCGTCCAAGAAGGACTGGCGCGGCGGCCGCGGCATCCTGGAAAACATCATTCCGTCGTCCACCGGCGCGGCCAAGGCGGTCGGCAAGGTGCTGCCCGAGCTCAACGGCAAGCTGACCGGCATGGCCTTCCGCGTGCCCACTTCCGACGTGTCGGTGGTCGATCTGACCGTCGAGCTCGAGAAGCCCGCCAAGTACGAGGACATCTGCAAGGCGATGAAGGCCGCCGCCACCTCCGGCGACATCAGCAGGACGCTCGGCTACACCGACGAGAAAGTGGTCTCCACGGATTTCCGCGGCTGCAGCTACTCGTCGATTTTCGACGCCGAGGCCGGCATCGCGCTGGACGACACCTTTGTCAAGGTCGTCGCCTGGTACGACAACGAATACGGCTATACCTGCAACATGCTGCGTTTCGCCGAGCACGTCGCCAAGTGATGGAATAGGGGCCGGGATTCCGGGGACTTTGCCCCGGGTTCCTGGATCCTGGTCCCGAAGCCCTGGTCGAGCTTTAAGGCCTGGCGCGTTGCACGCCGCGCCAACCCTTAAACCTCACTTCAAGGAGCAAGCGCATGGCATTCATTCGTGTCACCGATCTCGACCTCGCCGGCAAGCGCGTCTTCATCCGCGCCGACCTCAACGTTCCCGTGAAGGACGGCAAGGTCACGTCCGACGCGCGCATCGTCGCTTCGATGCGCACCATCGAATACTGCCTGAAGGCCGGTGCCAAGGTCATGGTCACGTCGCATCTGGGCCGTCCGACCGAAGGCGAGTTCGACGAGGCGGCTTCGCTCAAGCCGGTGGTCGACGTCATCGCGCAGCGCCTCGGACGCAACGTGCGCCTGATTCGCGACTGGGTGGACGGCGGTTTCACGGTCGCTGACGGCGAGCTCGTCGTGCTCGAGAACTGCCGCTTCAACAAGGGCGAAAAAAAGAACGACGACGCGCTGGCGAGGAAATACGCCGCGCTCTGTGACGTGTTTGTGATGGACGCGTTCGGCACCGCGCACCGCGCCGAAGCGTCGACGCACGGCATCGCCAAGTACGCGCCCATCGCCGCGGCGGGCATTCTGCTCACCGAGGAACTCGAAGCGCTGGAAAAGGCGCTCGCCAATCCCGCGCGCCCCATGGTCGCCATCGTCGGCGGCTCGAAAGTCTCGACCAAGCTCACGGTGCTCGAGTCGCTGTCCGAAAAAGTCGACCAGCTCGTCGTCGGGGGCGGCATCGCCAACACTTTTCTCGCCGCAGCCGGCAAGAAGATCGGCAAGTCGCTGTGCGAACATGACCTGATCCCGGTCGCCAAGAGCCTGATGGAAAAGATGTCGGCGCGCGGCGCGACGATTCCCATCGCCGTCGATGTCGTCGTCGGCAAGAAATTCGATGCCAACGAGCCGGCGGTGATCAAGGACGCCGATGACGTGGCCGACGACGACATGATTTTCGACATCGGTCCGAAGAGCGCGCAGCAACTCGCCGACATCATCATGAAAGCGGGAACCGTCGTCTGGAACGGCCCGGTCGGCGTGTTCGAGTTCGACCAGTTCGGCGAAGGGACCAAGACCATCGCCATGGCGATCGCCGCAACGCCCGCGTTCACCCTGGCGGGCGGCGGCGACACCATTGCCGCGATCCAGAAATACGGCATCTACGACAAGGTTTCCTACATCTCCACCGCCGGCGGGGCGTTCCTCGAGTATCTCGAAGGCAAGAAGCTCCCGGCCGTGGAGATTCTGGAGCAACGGGCGCAGTAAGCGATTGGGGGCCGCGGGCCAGGATCGTGGTGGATGGGCGGCCCGCCCTCCACCCCTGGCCCCTGATCCCGGATCCGAGTCCCTCGATCAACGCCTACGCCTAACTCACTCCTCTCCATGATCCGCAGAACCAAGATCGTCGCCACGCTCGGTCCTTCCTGCTCCGATGCGAAAACCCTCGATCGCATGATGGAAGCGGGCATCGACGTCGTGCGGCTGAATTTTTCGCACGGCAGCGCGCAAGACCACATCGACCGCGCCGAGCTCGTCCGCTCGCTGGCGCGCGCCCGCGGGCGTGCCGTCGGCGTGCTGGTCGACCTGCAAGGGCCCAAGATCCGCATCGGCAAGTTCAAGGACGGCAAGATCACGCTCGCCAAGGGGGACACCTTCATCCTCGACGCCGCCTGCGAACTGGGTGACCAGACCCGCGTCGGCCTCGACTACAAGGAGCTGCCGCAGGACGTGAGCCGCGGCACGACCCTGCTTCTGGACGATGGCCGCATCGAGCTCTGGGTCGAGTCGGTGCGTGGCAGCGAAATCGTCACCAAGGTCGTCCAGGGGGGCACGCTGTCGAACAACAAGGGCATCAACCGCAAAGGCGGCGGCCTGTCGGCCGCGGCACTCACCGAGAAAGACATCGAGGACATCAAGACCGCGGCCGCGCTCGAAGCGGATTACCTCGCGGTCTCGTTTCCGCGTTCCGGGGCCGACATGCGGCTCGCCCGCGAGCTGTTGCGTGCCGCAGGCGGCAGGAGCCAGCTGGTCGCGAAAATCGAGCGATCCGAAGCCATCGACAACCTCGAGGAAATCCTCGACGCCTCCGACGCGATCATGGTCGCGCGCGGCGATCTTGGCGTCGAGGTCGGCGACGCGGCGGTCCCGGCTTTGCAAAAGCGCATGATCCGGCTCGCCATCGAGCGCAACAAGGTCGTGATCACGGCCACGCAGATGATGGAGTCGATGATCTCCAGCCCCATCCCGACCCGCGCCGAGGTTTCCGACGTCGCCAACGCCGTGCTCGACGGCACCGACGCGGTGATGCTGTCTGCCGAAACCGCCGCCGGCCTGTACCCCGTGGAAGCCGTGCAGGCCATGGATCGCGTCTGCCTCGAAGCCGAAAAGCACGTCGAGCCGCCATTCACCAAGGAGGGCCTGGAACACAGCCTGCTGCGCACCGACGAGGCGATCGCGCTGTCGACCGTTTTCACCTCCGTCCACCTCAACATCAAGGCGATCGCCGCCTTGACCGAGTCCGGCAACACCTGCCTGTGGATGAGCCGCCTATCGACGCGCGTTCCGATCTACGCCTTGACACCCCGGGTCGAAACCCGTAGAAAAGTAACCCTGTTTCGGGGCGTCTATCCGATCAACCTCAAGACCACGACGCAGGAACGCGACACCCTGCTCGCCGAAGCGGAGGCCGAGCTCCGGCGGCGCGGCGCCGTTCGCGAGGGCGACCTGATCATTCTGACCGTCGGCGAACCCATCGGCCAGTCCGGTGGCACCAACACCATGAAAATCGTCCGCGTCGGCGGGCGTACCCAAAAGAGCTGATTTTTTCGTTTTCAACACTGGAGACTGCAATGGCACTGATTACCCTGCGACAACTTCTGGATCATGCGGCCGAGCACGGCTATGGTCTGCCCGCGTTCAACGTCAACAACATGGAGCAGGTGAAGGCGATCATGGAAGCCGCCGCGGCCGTCGATTCGCCGGTCATCCTGCAGGGGTCTGCGGGTGCCCGTTCCTATGCCGGCGAGCCCTTCCTGCGCCACCTGATCCTGGCCGCGATCGAAATGTATCCGCACATCCCGGTGTGCATGCACCAGGATCATGGTGCCTCCCCGGGTATCTGCTTCCGCTCGATCCAGTCCGGCTTCTCGTCCGTGATGATGGACGGCTCGCTCCAGGAGGACGGCAAGACGCCGTCGAGCTACGAATACAACGTCGCGGTCACGCGCAAGGTTTCCGAACTCGCACACGCGTGCGGGGTATCGGTCGAAGGCGAGCTCGGCTGTCTCGGCTCGCTCGAAACCGGCAAGGCCGGCGAGGAAGACGGTCATGGTGCCGAAGGCACGCTCGACCACTCGATGCTCCTGACCGACCCCGACGAGGCCGCCGATTTCGTCAAGCAAACGCATGTCGACGCGCTGGCCATCGCCATCGGCACCTCCCACGGCGCCTACAAGTTCACCCAGAAGCCCACCGGCAAGGTGCTGCGCATCGACCGCGTGAAGGAAATCCACGCCCGCATCCCCAGCGTACATCTCGTCATGCACGGCTCCTCGTCGGTTCCCGAGGACTGGCTTGCGATCATCAACACCTACGGCGGCGACATGGGGCAAACCTACGGCGTCCCCGTCGAGGAAATCGTCGAAGGCATCAAGAACGGCGTGCGCAAGGTCAACATCGATACCGACCTGCGCATGGCCTCCACCGGCGCCATCCGCAAGCACCTGGCCGAAGACAAGAAGAACTTCGACCCGCGCAAATTCCTGAAAGAAGCCACCAAGGCGATGAGCGGTATCTGCCGGGCGCGCTACGAAGCCTTCGGCTCCGCCGGGATGGCGAGCAAGATCGGCAAGGTCTATAATTTCGAGGAAATGTACAAGCGTTACGAGAAGGGCGAGCTGGATCCCAAGATCAACTGAACCGCTTTCCGCCCGGGCCCAGCGCCCGGGTTTTTTCCACGTCATTTGAGGATATCAACATGTCGAAAACATTAATGATCGTACTCGCCGGGGCAATGCTGGCCGCCGGCCCCGCCGCTGCCTCGGTCGAGCTCGCCACCAAAAGCAAGTGCATGACCTGTCACCAGGTCGACAAGAAACTGCTCGGCCCCGCTTTCAAGGACATCGGCGCCAAGTACAAAACGCAAAAGGGTGCCGACCAGGTGCTCGCCAGCAGCATCCTGAAGGGGTCGAAGGGGAAATGGGGCCAGATTCCCATGCCCCCGCAGAGCGTGAAGCCTGCGGACGCCCAGGCGCTGGCGAAGTGGATCCTGACGCTGAAGTGAACGCGTCGAACCTGGGCTGACCACAAAAAAAGGCAACCCCGGGGTTGCCTTTTTTCTGCGCCGCCGGCGGCCTACTTGAGCTTGCGCAGCTTCTTGATCGTCGCCAGTTGCGCGATCGCCTGGGCGAGTTCCGCTTGCGCCTTGGCGTATTCGAGCTTCGCAACATTGCCTTTCATCGCCTCTTCGGCAGCGCGCTTGGCCTCCAGCGCCTTCTCTTCGTCGAGGTCAGCGCCGCGAACCGCCGTGTCGGAGAGAATGGTGACGACGTCGGGCTGAACCTCGAGGATGCCGCCGGAGACATAGATCATGACCTCCTCGGCCTGATCCATCGGCTTGATGCGAACCGTGCCCGGCCGCAGAGTGGTCAACAGCGGCGCATGATGCGGATAGATGCCGACCTCGCCGAGCGCCCCGGGGGCGATCACGACTTCGGCCACCCCCGAGTAGAGCGAGGTTTCCGCGCTGACGACGTCGACGTGAATGGTCATGGCCATGGTTGTCCTTTGTACCCGGGAGCGGGACCGGAAGCGTCAGGCGGGAGCGGCAACGCGCAAGCCCCCGGGTCCGTGACGCCCAATCCCGGCTCCCTTCGAGCGTTACTGGATGGTCTTCGCTTTCTCGACCGCTTCTTCGATCCCGCCGACCATGTAGAAAGCCTGCTCCGGCAGGTGGTCGTACTCGCCCTCGACGATCGCCTTGAATCCGGCGATGGTTTCCTTGAGCGTGACGTACTTGCCCGGTGCCCCGGTGAACACCTCGGCGACGAAGAACGGCTGCGAGAGAAAGCGCTGGATCTTGCGGGCACGCGCCACCGTCAGCTTGTCCTCCGGCGACAGCTCGTCCATGCCGAGGATGGCGATGATGTCGCGCAGCTCCTTGTAACGCTGCAGCGTCGCCTGCACCGCACGTGCCACGCTGTAGTGCTCTTCGCCGACCACCTGCGGGTCGAGCTGGCGCGACGTCGAGTCGAGCGGATCGACCGCGGGGTAGATGCCGAGCTCGGCGATCTGCCGCGAGAGCACGAGGGTCGCGTCGAGGTGCGCGAAGGTCGTCGCCGGCGACGGGTCGGTCAGGTCGTCCGCGGGCACGTAAACCGCCTGGAACGAGGTGATCGAGCCGGTGCGCGTCGAGGTGATACGCTCCTGCAGACGGCCCATTTCCTCAGCCAGCGTCGGCTGGTAGCCGACCGCCGACGGCATGCGCCCGAGCAACGCGGAGACCTCGGTACCCGCCAGCGTGTAGCGATAGATGTTGTCGACGAACAGCAGCACGTCGCGGCCCTCGTCGCGGAAGAACTCCGCCATGGTCAGACCCGTCAGCGCGACGCGCAGGCGGTTGCCGGGCGGCTCGTTCATCTGCCCGTAGACCAGCGCCACCTTGTCGAGAACGCCGCCTTCCTTCATCTCGTGGTAGAAGTCGTTGCCTTCGCGGGTGCGTTCGCCGACCCCGGCAAAAACCGAAAAGCCGCTGTGCTGGACCGCGATGTTGCGGATCAGCTCCATCAGCGTCACGGTCTTGCCCACCCCCGCGCCGCCGAACAGGCCAACTTTGCCGCCTTTGGCGATCGGCATGATGAGGTCGATGACCTTGATCCCGGTCTCGAGAATCTCGACCGCGGTCGCCTGATCGGCGTATGCCGGCGGCTTGCGATGGATCGGCATGTGCTTTTCGGCATTGACCGGGCCCATCTCGTCGATCGGTGTGCCGAGCACGTTCATGATGCGGCCCAGCGTTGCCTGGCCGACGGGGACCATGATCGGGTTGCCGGTCGCCAGGACCTCCATCCCGCGGCGCAGGCCGTCGGTGGAGCCCATGGCGATCGCCCGCACCACGCCGTCGCCGAGTTGCTGCTGAACCTCGAGCGTCAATTCGGGCGATTGCATCTTGAGGGCTTCGAACACCCGCGGCATGCTGCCACGCGGGAATTCGACGTCCACCACTGCGCCGATGATCTGAACAATTTTTCCGCTGCTCATGTTGCCGTCCTAAGTAAGTTGAATCTGGACCGTACCGCTGCCGGCGCGCGTCACACCGCGGCCGCGCCGGCGACGATTTCGGAGAGTTCTTTGGTGATCGCGGCCTGGCGTGTCTTGTTGTACACCAGCTTGAGCTCGCCGATCACGTCCTTGGCGTTGTCGGACGCCGCCTTCATCGCCACCATGCGCGCCGACTGCTCACAGGCGATGTTTTCCGCCACGGCCTGATAGACCAGCGATTCGATGTAGCGCATCAGCAGCGCATCGACGACCGGTTTCGCCTCGGGCTCGTAGATGTAATCCCAGTAGGTCTTGAGCTGGGCCTCGTTTTCGGGCGCGGTCTGCGCCAACGGCAGGAGCTGGTGGAGGACCGGCTCCTGCTTCATGGTGTTGACGAAGCGGTTGTAGACGATGTGCAGGGCGTCGATTCTGCCCGCGAGATACGCGTCCAGCATCACCTTCACCGGGCCGATGAGCTTTTCCAGATGCGGCTCGTCGCCGATGCCGACCCAATGCGACGTGATGTTCGCACCCATGCGCTGCAGAAACCCGAAGCCCTTGTTGCCGAGTGCGCACACGTCCACGCCGACGCCGGCGAGCTCCCACTGCCGCATCTGCTGGATGACGACGCGCAGCGCGTTGGTATTGAGGCCGCCGCACAAGCCCTTGTCCGAGGTGACGACGATGAGGCCGACCCGCTTCACGCTGTCGCGCGCGATGACGAAGGGATGCCGGTACTCCGGATGCGCATACGCCAGGTGGGTCGCCACACGCGCGATCTTCTCGGCATAGGGGCGCGCGGCCTTCATGCGCTCCTGGGCCTTGCGCATCTTTGACGCCGCGACCATCTCCATCGCCTTGGTGATCTTGCGCGTGTTTTCCACGCTCTTGATCTTGGTGCGAATCTCTTTTCCGGCTGCCATGCTGGGTTTCCCGTTCTTGCCTGCGAATCAATAGACGCCGGTCTGCTTGAACGCTTCCACCGCCGCGGTCAGCGCCTTTTCGGTCTCGTCGTCGAGGTTGCCGGTGCTCTCGATGCGCTCCAGGATGTCCTGGTGATGCGCTTTCATGTACGCCATCAGCGCCGACTCGAAGGCCAGAATCTTGTTGACCTCGATATCGTCCATGTAGCCCTTGTTGACGGCGAACAGGCTCAGCGCCATTTGCGCGATCGACATCGGCGAATACTGCGGCTGCTTCATCAGCTCGGTGACGCGGCGGCCGCGTTCGAGCTGCTTGCGCGTGGCATCGTCGAGGTCCGACGCGAACTGCGCGAACGCCGCCAGCTCGCGGTATTGCGCGAGCGCCAGGCGCACGCCGCCGCCGAGTTTCTTGATGACCTTGGTCTGCGCCGCGCCGCCGACGCGCGACACCGACAGGCCGGCGTTGATCGCGGGCCGGATGCCGGCGTTGAAGAGGTCGGTTTCGAGGAAGATCTGGCCGTCGGTGATCGAAATCACGTTGGTCGGAACGAAAGCCGACACGTCGCCCGCCTGGGTTTCGATGATCGGCAACGCGGTCAGACTGCCGGTCTTGCCCTTGACGGCGCCGCCGGTCACTTTTTCGACGTATTCGGCATTGACCCGTGCGGCCCGCTCCAGAAGACGCGAGTGCAGATAGAAGACGTCGCCGGGATAGGCTTCGCGGCCCGGCGGACGGCGCAGCAGCAGCGAGATCTGCCGATACGCCCACGCCTGCTTGGTGAGGTCGTCGTAGACGATCAGCGCATCCTCGCCCAGGTCGCGGAAATATTCGCCCATCGTGCAGCCGGCATACGGCGCGATGAACTGCATCGCCGCCGCGTCGGCGGCGGTGGCGGCGACCACGATGGTGTGCTCCATCGCGCCGTGCTCCTCCAGCTTGCGCACCACGTTGGCCACCGACGACGCCTTCTGGCCTACCGCGACGTAGATGCACTTTACGCCGGTACCCTTCTGGTTGATGATCGCGTCGATCGCCACTGCGGTCTTGCCGGTCTGGCGGTCGCCGATGATCAGCTCGCGCTGGCCGCGACCGACCGGAACCATGGCGTCGATCGCCTTGAGGCCGGTCTGCACCGGCTGGTCGACCGACTTGCGCTCGATGACGCCGGGCGCGATTTTCTCGATCGGCATGGTGCGTGTCGCCGCGATCGGGCCCTTGCCGTCGATCGGTTGACCCAGCGCGTTGACGACGCGGCCGAGCAGCGCCGGGCCGACCGGCACTTCCAGAATGCGGCCGGTGCACTTCGCGACATCGCCTTCCATGATGTGCTCGTAATCCCCGAGGACCACCGCACCCACCGAATCCCGCTCGAGGTTCAGCGCCACGCCGAACGTGTTGCCGGGCATTTCGATCATTTCTCCCGACATCACTTCCGACAGCCCGTGGATACGGACGATGCCATCGGTGACCGAGACGATGGTGCCCTGGGTTCGCAGCTCGCTGGCGGCGCCCAGGTTTTCGATCCTGGCCTTGATGAGTTCGCTGATTTCGCTTGGATTCAATTGCATTTTATTTCTCCGAACCGGATGGTTCCGAATGGTTGCTCGAATTCATGTGCGCTGTGCAACAGGGCCGGCGGCGGGCTTCACGCCTGCAGCGTGCTCGCCATGCGCTCCAGGCGGCCCTTGACCGAGCCGTCGATGACCTTGTCGCCGATCGCGATGACCGCGCCGCCGATCAGGCTTTCGTCGACCGCGACCGTCACGTTTACGCGGCGCTCGAAGCGCGCTGTCAATGCCTCGGTCAGCGCTGCGATCTGCGCCTCGGTCAGCGGCAGCGCGCTGACGATGCGCGCTTCCAGAACGCCCTCGTCCTCGGCCTTCAGGCGCTCGAACTGGACGACGATTTCCGCGATGAGGCCCAGGCGTCCGTTCGCGGCCAGCAGCTTGACGAAGTTCTGGCCTTTCTCGCCCAGCGCGTCGCCCGCAACCGAGATGATTAGCTCGGCGATACGCTCCGCGGGAACGGTGGGGTCACCGATGAGACGGTCGACACGGGCATCCGCGGCAATCGCGGCAATGAGCGCCAGGCGCTCCGACCAGGCGGCCAGATCGCCGGCTTCCTTCGCCAGGCGGAACACCGCTTCGGCGTAAGGTCGTGCGAGGGTGGACAGTTCGCTCATGGCTTACAGCTCGGCTTTCAGCTGTTCGAGCAGGTCGGCGTGGACCTGCGGGTTGACCTCGCGGCGCAGGATTCTTTCCGCGCCGGCGATGGCCAGCTTCGCGACCGCTTCGCGCAGGCCCTCGCGTGCGCGGTTGGCCTCCTGTTCGATTTCCGCGCGCGCGGCGGCGAGCTGGCGTTCGCCCGCCTCCTTGGCCGCCATCTGCGCTTCGTCGATGATCTGGGCGGCGCGCTTTTCGGCCTGGGCGATGACGTCGGCAGCCTGCGCCTTGGCCTCACGCAGCTTGTCGGCAGCGCGACGCGCCGCGAGTTCGAGCTCATGATGACCGCGGTCGGCGGCGGCCAGGCCATCGGCGATCTGCTTCTTGCGCGTCTCGAGCGCGTTCATGATCGGCGGCCACACGTACTTCATGCAGAACCACACGAAGAAGGCGAATGTGATGGACTGGCCGATCAGCGTTGCGTTGAAGTTCATGTCCGCACCTGTATGACGGAGTTAGAAGGTTGCCCTATTCCCCGTGGTTCAGCCGGCGACGGCGAACAGGACATACATGGCGAGACCCACGGCGATCATCGGCACGGCGTCGACCAGGCCCATGACGATGAAGAACTGCGTGCGCAGCATGGGGATCAGTTCCGGCTGGCGCGCGGCGCCTTCCAGAAAACGTCCGCCGAGGATGCCGATACCGACCGCCGCACCCAGTGCGCCCAGGCCCATCATCAGCGCGCCGGCCACGTACAACACCGCTTGAGTCATTTCCATTTGCTTGCTCCTGTTGTCAAAGGTTGAAAATCAATAAAAAGAAACGGGGTGATCGATCGGTCAATGGTGCTCGGCGTGCGCCATGTCGAGATAGACGATGGTCAGCGTCATGAAAATGAATGCCTGCAGCGTGATGATGAGGATATGGAACACGGCCCATGCCCACTGCAGCACGCCACCGAAGGCGGCGAGCAGGAGATTGCCGCCGAACATGAGCGCGATGAGGATGAAGATCATTTCGCCGGCGTACATGTTGCCGAACAGACGCAGCGCGAGCGAGATCGGCTTGGCGATCAGGCCCACGCCCTCGAGCAGCAGGTTGACCGGGAACAGGAATTTGGGGAACGGCTGGAACGCGAGCTCGGCAAAGAACCCGCCGGGGCCCTTCATCTTCACGCTGTAATAGAGCACCAGGGCAAAGACGGTGAGCGAGAGCCCGAAGGTGACGTTGGGGTCGGTCGAGGGCACGACCTTGAGGTGCGGCAGCCCGGCGGACGACGCGACGAACGGCAGCCAGTCGATGGGCAGGAGGTCCATGAAGTTCATCAGGAACACCCACATGAAGACGGTGAGCGCGAGCGGCGCGACCAGTGGGTTCTGATGCGAGAACGAGCCGCGTACCGAGCTGTCGACGAACTCGACCACCCATTCGACGAAATTCTGCAGTGCGGACGGCACGCCGGCGCTGGCGCGCTTGGCGGCGAGGCGGAACAGGAGCATGAACACCAGGCCCAGACCCACGGCGATCGCCATGCTGTCGACGTTGATGGCCCAGAAGCCCATCTCCTTGGCTTCGTCGGCGCCGTGCGCGAAGCCCCACGTGCCGTCGGCGTGACGGCCGTAAGTCAGGTTTTGCAGGTGATGCTTGATGTACTCGCCAGAGGTGTGCGCTTGCGCTGACATAGCAAACCCGTTCGAAGTGAATTTTGGATGGCGGCTCCAGGCAAGCCGTCCATTCAAAACCCCCCTACACGCCGACCTCGTTTTTTCTGCTTCGCGGCCCCGGCAGCGAACCGCCCATCACCCAACACGCCTGCATCGCCACAAACCCCAGAAAGAAGGGCAGCGCAGGCAGGGCAAGAAGCCCGAAAGCGATGGCGGATACCAGCACGACCGCGCCCAGGCGCTCGACCGCGGTGCGCACGAACCACCCCAGCAGGCGCCGCTGATCCCATTCGGGATGGCCGGCCGCGACGTGCTCACGCCAGGCGAGGATCACGCCCGCACCACCCGCCGCGAGGCAACCGGCCAGCGCCGCCAGCGCCGCGGCGGAATCCGCAACAAACCACGCCACGCCGACCACGACCGGCATGACGACCCCCTGCAGCAGCAGCCCCCCGGGAATACCGCCCGACGCGAGCCGCGCATGATACCGGATCAGCATGCTCTATGCAAACATCAAGGTGATTGATAAGGCATATGCGAATAAACCGATATGCCGGACCTCAGCGGATACGCTGCAAGATGCCGTCGAGCGCATCGAGGCTGGAATAATGGATCGTCAGCGTTCCGGCACCCTTGCGGTTCGCGCGCACCGTCACCTTCGCCCCGAGGCGCTCGGAAAGCGCTTCGGCAAGACGCAGGACATCGCGGTCCGGCTTGGCGCGCCGCGCCGGCGCGGGCTTAGAGAGGCGCGCCGCGAGCGCTTCCGCTTCGCGGACCGACAGCCCCTTGCTGGCGATCTCGTGGGCGGCTTCCGCCTGCTGCGCGGCAGAAAGCGGCAGCAACGCGCGCGCGTGCCCCATGTCGAGCGCGCCTTCAAGCAGCAGCGTTTGCGCGGCCTTTCCCAGGTGCAGGAGGCGCAACAGATTGGACACGGCCGCGCGCGACCGTCCGACGGCGGCGGCCGCCGTCTGGTGCGTCATGCCGAATTCGTCGATGAGGCGCTTGATGCCAGCGGCCTCTTCGAGCGGGTTGAGGTCCTCGCGCTGGATGTTTTCGATGAGGGCCATCGCTGCGACCGCGTCGTCGGCGACGTCGCGCACGAGGACCGGGACTTCCTGCAGGCCCGCGAGCTGCGCGGCGCGCCAGCGGCGTTCGCCGGCGATGATCTCGAACCCGTCGCCACGCTCGCGAACGAGGATCGGCTGCATGAGGCCCTGGGCACGGATCGAGTCGGCCAGTTCCTGGAGCGACGCGGCATCCATGCGCGTGCGCGGCTGGTATTTTCCGGGGCGCAGCTCGGCGGTTGCGACCATGCGCAAATCGCCCTGCGGCGGCGCCGCGCTGTTTTCGCCGCCGAGCAGGGCATCGAGCCCGCGACCGAGTCCCTTGGGTTTGGCCATCATTGAATCTCCGGAGTGCTGGCGCGCGCGAGGATTTCCGCGGCGAGATCGAGGTAGGCGCGCGTGCCCTTGCAGTGCCGGTCATAGGCGAGCACCGGCAGGCCGTGGCTCGGCGCCTCGGCGAGGCGCACATTGCGCGGAATGACGGTATCGTAGACCTTGTCCCCGAAGTGCGCCTTCAACTGCGCCGACACCTGTTGCGCGAGCGTGCTGCGCGGATCGAACATGACGCGCAACAGGCCCTCGATGCGGATGCCCGGATTGAGCCGCTGCTTGACTTTTTTCACGCTGGCGACGAGGTCGGTGAGCCCTTCCAGGGCGTAATACTCGCACTGCATGGGGATCAACACCGACTGTGCGGCGGCAAGCGCGTTGACGGTCAACAGATTGAGCGTCGGCGGGCAGTCCATGAGGACGAAATCGTATTCGCTCGCGACCTGCGCCAAGGCGACTTTCAGGCGCAGGTCGCGCTGCTCGAGATTGACCAGGTCGATTTCCGCGCCGGCGAGCTCGCGATTGGCCGGGATGACGTCGAAACGGCCGGGTTCCGAACGCACGCGGGCTTCGCGCACGCCGACCTGGTTGAGGAGGATCTGGTAGACGGTCGGCAACGCCGTGCGCTTCTCGATCCCCGCGCCCATGGTCGCATTGCCCTGCGGGTCGAGGTCGGCGAGCAGCACGCGCTGGCCCATTTCCGCAAGACAGGCGGCGAGGTTGACGGCGGTCGTCGTCTTGCCCACCCCGCCCTTCTGATTGGCGATCGCCACGATCTTCATGCTGCGCGCTCCAGAACCACGAGATGACGCGGCGCATCCACCTCCGGCACGCCAAGGGCGTGCACCGCAGCAACCCGCACGCCTGCGGGCAAATCTGCCGTCTCCGCCGCGGGATCGCGCCCCTTCATCGCCAGCCAGTGGCCGCCCGGCGCAAGGAGGTGCGCGGTGAGCGAAACGAAGTCGCCGAGCCTGGCGAAGGCACGCGAGATGATGAGCGGAAACGCCGCTTCGGGTGCGAAGGATTCCACCCGCCCGCACACGACGCGCACGTTGTCGAGCGCGAGTTCGGCGCGTACCTGGTTGAGGAATGCCGCCTTCTTGGCAACGCTGTCGAGGAGCGTGACCGCCATGCCGGGCCGCGCGATGGCGAGCGGGATTCCCGGCAAGCCGCCGCCACTGCCGACGTCGAGTAGCGCGGCGGGCGCGGCCGTGCCCGTCAGCGCGTCAACGTAGGGCAGGACCGCGAGCGAATCGAGCAGGTGATGGCTGACCATGCGCTCGGCGTCACGCAACGCGGTGAGGTTGTGCACCCGGTTCCAGCGCGCGAGCAGCGCGAGGTACGCGAGCAGTCGGCGCGGAGCGGTTTCCGGCAGATCGAGCCCCATGGCGGCGAGGCCGCGCGCCAGGCGTTGCGGCGTGCTCATGCACGTTTCTTTTCGCCACCAGCCGGCGCGAATCCACGCCGCGCGTAAACCTGCAGGACGGCGATCGCCGCCGGCGTGACGCCCTGCAGGCGCGACGCCTGGCCGAGCGTTTCCGGTTTGTGCTGATTGAGCCGCTGGCGCACCTCGATGGACAGCCCGGTGAGCTGCATGTAATCGAAATCGGCCGGCAGGCGCAGGTTCTCCTGCTCGCGCAGGCGCGCGACCTCGGCGTTCTGCCGGTCGATGTAGCCCTGGTATTTGGCGGCGATCTCGACCTGCTCGGCGACCGCGGCGTCGCCGACCCCGGGCGCGCCGCCGGGCATGGCCACGATGCGCGCGTAGTCGAGTTCCGGGCGGCGCAGCAGCTCGAACAGGCTGTATTCGTGGTCGATCGGCTGGCCGATGAGACGCGTGGCGGCCTCGGGCGGCAGAACCGCGGGGTTGACCCAGGTGGACTTCAAACGCTCGGTTTCACGTGAAACGGCATCGCGCTTGCGGCAGTATGCGTCCCAGCGCGCGTCGTCCACCAGGCCGAGCGCGCGCCCGGCCTCGGTCAGCCGCATGTCAGCGTTGTCCTCGCGCAGCTGCAGGCGATATTCGGCACGACTGGTGAACATCCGGTAAGGCTCCGCGACGCCGCGCGTGATGAGGTCGTCGACGAGAACGCCGAGATAGGCCTCGTGGCGCGCCGGACACCAGGGGTCTTCCCCGCGCGCCAGGCGTGCGGCATTGATGCCCGCCAGCAGCCCCTGTGCGGCAGCTTCCTCGTAGCCGGTCGTGCCGTTGATCTGGCCGGCGCAGAACAGGCCGGCGATGGATTTGGTTTCCAGGCTCGCCCCAAGGTTGCGGGGGTCGTAGAAATCGTATTCGATGGCGTAGCCCGGACGCAGGATGTGGGCGTTCTCCAGCCCCGGGATCGAACGGACGATGGCGAGCTGGACGTCGAACGGCAGCGAGGTCGAGATGCCATTGGGATAGATCTCGTGCGTCGCCAGCCCCTCGGGTTCCAGAAACACCTGGTGCGAGAGCTTGTCGGCGAAGCGCGTGATCTTGTCTTCGATCGACGGACAGTAGCGCGGCCCGACACCCTCGATGACGCCGGTATAGAGCGGCGAACGGTCGAGACTCGCGCGGATGATCTCGTGCGTGTGCTCGGTGGTGTGGGTGATCCAGCATGGGCGCTGCTCGGGATGCATCGCGGCGTCGCCCAGAAACGAGAACACCGGCACCGGGTCGTCGCCGGGCTGGAGCTGGGTACGCGAGAAATCGATCGTCCGCCCGTCGAGGCGCGGGGGCGTGCCGGTCTTGAGGCGCCCGGCCGGGAGCCCGAGCTCGCGCAGCCGTGCCGCGAGCGAGACGGCAGGCGGATCGCCCAGCCGCCCGGCGCGGAAGTGCTCGAGTCCGACATGCACCAGCCCGGCGAGAAAGGTGCCTGCGGTCAACACCACGGCCGGCGCATGAAAGGCGATGCCGAGCTGCGTGCGCACGCCGACGACCCGATCCTGCGACACCAGCAGATCGTCCACCGCCTGCTGGAACAGTGTCAGATTCGGCTGATTCTCCAGCCGCCGGCGAATCGCCGCCTTGTAGAGCACCCGGTCGGCCTGCGCGCGAGTCGCGCGCACCGCAGGGCCCTTGGAAGCATTGAGGATGCGGAACTGGATCCCGGCCTCGTCGGCCGCCAGCGCCATCGCGCCGCCGAGCGCGTCCACCTCTTTTACCAGGTGGCCCTTGCCGATGCCACCGATCGACGGATTGCACGACATCGCGCCCAGGGTCTCGATGTTGTGCGTCAGCAGCAGCGTTTTCGCGCCGCTGCGCGCGGCCGCGAGCGCGGCCTCGGTGCCGGCGTGCCCGCCCCCGACGACGATGACATCGAACGATTCCGGAAATTTCATTGGCGCATTTTACCTGCCGGGCGGCAAAGTTTCACGTGGAACACCGCCGTCCTGGCGCGCTTCGAGCGCGGTCCAGCGCTCCAGGAGCTGCAGGAGCTCCTCCTCGATGGCGGCGCATCGCGCCCCCAGCGCCGCCGCCTCCTGCGGTGACGCCCGGTGCAGCGCCGGATCGGCGAGACGCGCCGCGGCGGCGGCCTGTTCGGCTTCCAGCGCCGCCATGCGCGCCGGCAGGCCCTCGAGTTCACGCGCCTCCTTGTACGACAAGCCGGCGCGTGCCGGCGCGCGCGCCGGCACCGGGGACCGGGCAACGTCCTTGCGCACAACGGGCGCCGCCTGCGGGCGCGCGCTCCGCCAGCGCTGCCAGTCGGCATAGCCCCCGGCGATCTCGGTCAGCACGCCGTCGCCCTCGAAAACGATCGACTGCGTGACGACGTTGTCGAGAAAGGCCCGGTCATGCGACACCAGAAGCACCGTCCCGGTGTACTCCTGCAACAGCTGCTCGAGCAGTTCGAGGGTGTCGATATCCAGGTCGTTGGTGGGCTCGTCCAGGACCAGGACGTTTGCCGGGCGGGCGAACAGCCGCGCCAGCAACAGGCGGTTACGCTCGCCGCCGGACAGGGCGGACACCTTGGCGCGCGCGCGTTCGGCGGGAAACAGGAACTCCTCGAGGTAGCTGATGACGTGCTTGCGCTTGCCCGCGATCTCGACGTGATCGGAGCCGGGCGAGATGGTATCGATCAGCGTCGCATCCTCGTCGAGCTGATTGCGGAACTGGTCGAAATAGGCGACTTCGAGGCGCGTGCCGCGCCGGATGCGCCCCTCGGTCGGCGCGAGCTCGCCGAGGATGAGGCGGATCAGCGTCGTCTTGCCCGCGCCGTTGGGTCCGATGAGGCCGATCTTGTCGCCCCGCAGCACCGTCGCCGAGAACGCCCGGATCAGGTGGCGCGCGCCGTACGCGAAGCCCACCTTGTCCAGTTCGGCGACCACCTTGCCGCTCTTCTCCCCGGCATCGAGCACGAAGCCCACCTGGCCCGCGCGTGCCAACCGCGCCTCGCGTGCGCGCCGCAGCGCTTCCAGGCGCCTCACCCGGCCTTCGTTGCGCGTACGACGCGCCTCGACGCCTTTGCGGATCCACGCCTCTTCCTGCTTCCAGAACTTGTCGAACTTGCGCGCATGCAGCGCCTCGACCTCCAGTTGTTCGGTCTTCTTCGCCTGATAGGCGCTGAAGTTACCGGGAAACTCGCGCAGCTGGCCGCGATCCAGCTCGACGATGCGGGTTGCGACGCGATCCAGAAAGCGCCGGTCGTGGGTGATGAATACCAACGCGCCGCGGAATTCGCCGAGCAAGTCCTCGAGCCACTCGATGGCGGCAAAATCGAGATGGTTGGTCGGCTCGTCGAGGAGCAGCAGCTCCGGGTCGGAAACCAGCGCGCGCGCCAGTGCCACACGTTTTTTGAGGCCGCCCGACAGGGTTTCGACGCGCGCGTCGGCATCGAGCGCCAGGCGCTGCAGCGCTTCCTCGACCCGGCTGTTGAGCCGCCAGCCATCGGCCGCCTCGAGCGCGAGGCTCACGGCTTCGAACGCCGCCAGCGCGTCGGGTTCGCCTTCGGCCAGGGCGTGCGCCGCGGCGTGGTAGCGCGCCAGCAGCGTCTGCGCCGCGCCCACCCCCTCGGCCACCGCCTCGAAAACCGTGTGACCCGCGGCGAACACCGGCTCCTGCGGCACATGGGCGACACGCAGGCCGGGTTTCACCCACAGCTCGCCGGCGTCGGGCGCGATGCTGCCGGCCAGGATCTTCATCAGACTCGACTTGCCGGTGCCGTTGCGGCCGATGAGGCCGATGCGCTCCCCGGCGTCGATGACCAGCGCAGCGCCATCCAGCAGGGGCCAGTGGCCATACGCGAGCTCCAGGCGATCAAACGTCAGTAAAGGCATTGCAGAAGGGGCTCCCAGAAATCAGCGGCCGAGGGCCGCCCGCACCGCGCGCACCAGGCGCAGGGCGTGCGCGTTATCGCCGTGCACACAGATCGTGTCAGCCACGACCCGCAGGCGGCCGCCGTCAACGGTCTCGATCGCCTCGCCGCGAGCGATGCACGCTGCCTGGCGCGCGGCATCCGCCGGCCGGTCGATGACCGCGCCGGGCGTTTCACGTGAAACCAGGCGGCCGTCGGCGCCGTACCTGCGGTCGGCAAAGGCTTCCGCCAGTGCCGCCAATCCGGCGGCGCGCGCCGCCGCCAACAGGCAGGAGCCGGCCGGCCCGACGAGTGCCAGGCGCGCATCGAAGCGGGCAACCGCACCGGCGATCGCATCCGCGATCTTTGGATCCTCGGCCGCGGCATGATACAGCGCGCCGTGCGGCTTGACGTGCGCGAGCACGACCCCGAGGCGCGCCGCTTCGTCGGCCAGTGCGGCGAGCTGCTCGCCGACCCAGGCGGCGACCGTCGCCGCAGGTGCCGCCAGCGCCCGCCGCCCGAAATGCACGCGGTCGGGATACCCCGGGTGCGCGCCGGCGGCGACGCCGTGCGCCTGCGCCAGGGCGAGCGCCGCCCGCATGCTCGCCGCGTCGCCGGCATGGCCACCGCAGGCGATCGATACCCGGTCGACAAAAGGCATCAGGCGCACATCGTCGCAGCCTTCGCCGATGTCGGCGTTCAGTTCAATCATCCAATGCCTCCAGAACCCACTCGCCGGCCCTTTGCGCCGCGGCAGCGCCCCGGGTCAGCGCGCCGAAGCGCACCCGCGCGCCGGGCGCCAACTGCGCCAGCCGCGGCAGATCCGCGCCGATCACCGTGGCGATGACCGGATAACCGCCGGTGACCGGGCCATCCCAGCCGAGGATGATGGGCTGGCCATCCGCCGGCACCTGGATCGCGCCCGGCAACACGCCCTGCGACGGCAGGTCGACCGGCGGGTAGCCGCAGGGTGCGCCGGCAAGACGCAATCCGCGCCGGTCGGACGCGGTCGTGACGCAATAGGTTCCGCAGAAAAAAGCGCTCAAGCCACGGTCGGAAAAGAGCCTTATCTGTGGCCCGGGGACCACGCGCAGAATCCCCTCGGGTTCCTCCGCGGGCGGCCGCGCGCGCCGCCGGCCGCCGTCGGCAGCCGCCGCCCCCAGCGGCAGCCGGTCGCCACGCCGCAGCGCACGCCCGGCAAACCCACCGAACGCCCCGGGCAGGCAGGTGCTCCGGCTGCCCAGCACGCGCGGCACATCGATCCCGCCATCGACCGCCAGCCAGCAGCGCACGCCGCTCGCGGCGCGACCGAAGTCCAGCGTCTCGCCCGCCCCGACCGTCAGCGTCTCGTTCCATGGCAAGGGGGCGTTCCCGCCGCGCGTCGCCGCGAAGCGCGCCCCGGTCACCGCGACCCGTGCCGCGCGCAGGAAGTGCAGGGCCGGGCCGTGCAGCGTGAGCTCCAGTCCGGCCGCGTCGTCGCGGTTGCCGACCAGGCGATTGGCCGCCACGAGCGCCTGCGGGTCGGCCGCGCCACCCGCCGGAACGCCGCTCGCAGCCCAGCCGGGGCGGCCGAGGTCGACGATCAGATCGCAGCTTCCGGCGCGCCTGACGACGATCATTGCGGAACGAAGCGCACCCGGTCGCCGGGCGCGAGCAGCGCCGGCCGCTGGCGTTGCGGGTCGAACAGGACGAGCGGCGTTCGTCCGATCACATGCCAGCCGGCCGGGCCGGCAAACGGGTAGATGCCGCTGTACGGCCCGCCGATCGCCACGCTCCCCGCGGCCACGCGCAGCGCCGGCGAAGCCTTGCGCGGCAATCGCAGCGCCTGCGGGGTCCCGGCCAGATACGCGAAACCGGGCTGAAAGCCGACAAACGCGACCGTATAGTCGGCCGCCGCATGGAGCCCCACCACATCGGCCACGGACAGCCCGCTTGCCTGCGCCAGCGCGGCCAGATCGGGGCCGGCGCCGCCCCCGTAGTGCACGGGAATTTCGTGGATCGCGGCGCGGGCAGCGCGCGCTTCGACCAGGTCTTCCGTGAGCGCGGCGAGCAACTCGGCGGACGGCGCCGCGCCGGCGGCGAGAATCACCAGCAGGCTGCCGTCGGCGGGAATGATGTCGATCACCCCGGGCAGCGCACGCGCCAGCAGATGCCGGTAACGGGCAAGGGTCTGCGGCCCGGTTTCCACCCGCAGCCCGCGTTCGCCGATCCAGCGCAGGCGTGGCGCGAGCTGGGCGGAAAGCGGCACGATGCAGCCCTCAGCGGGTGACGCTCGCCCGCTCGGGCGTTGCCGCACGTTCCACGTGAAACATCGCTCGCACCGGGCGCCGCAGGAGTACCTCAGTCCTTGAAGCGGCCGCGCACCCCGCTGCGCGCCGGGCGATCGCCATAAGCGCGACGCGGCGCTTCGCCGGCGGGATGCTGCGCGCGCGGCCGCGCGGCGCGATTGCCGTTGGGCTCGGGGTGTGTCGTACCCGCATGCGCACGTTTCTCGCCATAGCCGATGCGGTTGCCATCGACGTCCGGGCGCGGCGCGCGCGGCGCCTCGATGCGGTTGCCGTTGACGTAGCCGCGTGGCGCGCGTTCGCCATAGCCGCGGCCGGCCGCCTCGCGGTTGCCGTAGTCGCGCTTCTCGCCATGGCCGCGTGCGCCGTTCGCGTTGCGCGGGCGGCCATTGGAAGACGCCGGCCGACCGGCACCGGGGCGCTGCGTCGGCTCGAGGCCGGGCAGGGTGTGGATCTCGATGCGGCCGCCGATGTAGCGCTCGATGTTTTTCACCAGACCGACCTCGCGCATCCCGGCGAAGCTGACGGCGATGCCCGTGCGTCCGGCCCTGCCGGTACGACCGATGCGGTGCACATAGTCCTCAGCCTGGCGCGGCAGATCGAAGTTGATGACATGGCTGATGCCGGCCACGTCGATGCCACGGGCAGCCACGTCGGTGGCGACCAGCACCCGCGTGCGTCCGTCGCGCAGCCGCTGCAGCGCGCGGTTGCGCTGCCCCTGCTGCATGTCGCCGTGCAGCGCATCGGACGCGAAACCGCTCTCGGCGAGCAGGTCGGACAGCTCCTCCGCACTGCGTTTGGTCGCCGCGAACACGATCGCCTGCGTCAGCTCGACGTCGCGCAGCAGGCTGTCGAGCATGCGCGTCTTGTGATCCATGTTGTCGGCGAACAGCAGGCGCTGCTCGATCTTGGCCTCGGCCTTGGGCGCCGGCGCGATCTCGATGCGCTGGGCGTCCCGGGTCAGCTCCCGTGCCAGGTTGCCGACGACGCCGTCGAGCGTCGCCGAGAACAGCAGGGTCTGCCGCTCGGTGGGGCAGCGCCGCGCGATGTTCTGGATGTCATCGATGAAACCCATGTCCAGCATGCGGTCGGCTTCGTCGAGCACCAGCACTTCGAGACGCGAAAAGTCGATCTTGCCGCGCTCCAGATGATCGATCAGGCGGCCGGGCGTAGCGACCACCAGATCCACCGGCTGCGCCAGGCGCTTCAACTGCAGGCCATACGGCGCGCCGCCCACCAGACACGCGGTGCGGAAGCGGCGCAGCTCGCGGCCATAGGTCATCGCCGCCTTCTCGACCTGCAGCGCCAACTCCCGCGTCGGCGTCAGCACCAGGATGCGCGGGCCGCTGCCGGCAACCGCGGGCGCGTCGAGCAGACGTTGCAGGGACGGCAGAATGAAAGCCGCCGTCTTGCCGCTGCCGGTATGCGAGGAAACGAGGAGATCGCGCCCGGCGAGCGCGGCGGGGATCGCCTGCTGCTGCACCGGCGTCGCGGTTTCATAACCGGCGGCGAGCACGGATTTGAGGATGAGGGGATCGAGCCCCAGTTGCGAAAAACTCATGGGTAATACCTTCTTAAATTGCGCGGCAAGCGCAAACCAGACCCGGCCGACAGGGCTTGGGGTCGAAATTACGAACCGGAAGGGGCCGGGCTTGGCCGGCACGTCTGACGGGTCGCGTCGATCACATCGGCGCCAACCACAGGACTTGTCGCCACCGGCACGCTGCCGGTCGCACAAAATGAGAGGTCGATGACGATGGGGCTGTGGGAACAGTCCCGGGGCAGGGATATTGCTTTGCCCAACTACTGTATGCACAACGCGTGCAGTGTACCACGAAACGCGTGCGCGGCGGAATTTCCGTTCACGCCGAATGGTAGAGCTTGTGGTACAGCCCGCCGCGCGCGATCAGCGCCTCGTGCGCGCCGGATTCGACGACGCGCCCGTTTTCGAAAACCAGGATGCGCCCGGCCTGGCGGACGGCGGACAGCCGGTGGGCGATGATCAGCGTGGTGCGTCCGGCGAGAAAACCGGCGAGCGCCTCGTGCAGGCGCCTCTCGGTCTCGGTGTCGAGCGCGGAGGTCGCCTCGTCGAGGATGACGACACTCGGGTTCGCGACGATCATGCGCGCGATCGCCAGCCGCTGGCGCTGGCCGCCAGACAGGCGCACGCCTTGCCGCCCGACGACCGTATCGAGCCCGCGCGGCAGCCCGGCGATGGTTTCCCGAAGCTGCGCGATCTCCAGCGCCCGCCAGAGCATGGCGTCGTCGACCTCGCGGCCGAGCGTGAGGTTGTTGCGCACGCTGTCGTTGAAAAGCACCGGATGCTGGAGCACGGCGCCGACATGCTCGCGCACCGTCGTCCAGCCAATCTCGGTGACCGGAACGTCGCCATAGAAGATTTCCCCGGCCTGTACCGGATAAAGCCCCAGCAGCGCCTGCACCAGCGTCGACTTGCCGCCCCCGGAAGCGCCGACCAGCGCCACTTTCTCGCCCGCCTCGATGGCCAGGCTGACATCGTTGAGCACCTTTTCCCCCGCCGGCTCATAGGCGAAGGTGACGTGTTCCAGACGGATACCCACCGTCGTGCGCCCGGCGAACGGATTGCGCTTCGCCGGATAGACCGGCTCGTCCTTCATCCCCAGAAGCGCGTTGATCCGCGTGAGCGCGGCATTGGCCGCATACCATGCATACTGCAGGTTCACCAGCTCCTGAACCGGGGTCATCATGAACCAGAGATAGCCGAACACCGCCAGCATCTCGCCGATGCTCAGATTGGAGAACACCACCATCAGCATGGCTACGGCGCGAAAGCCGTCGAAGCCGGCCAGGAAAATGAAGAAGGCGATGCGGTTCATCGCGTCCGATTTCCACGCGAATGCCGCCGCGTGCGTGCGGATATCCGCCGCCCTGTCGATCACCCGCGCCAGATAATGGCGCTCGCGGTTCATCGCGCGGATCTGCGTCAGCGCGTCCAGCGTCTCCGTCAGCGCCTCCTGGAACACCTCGAAAGCGCGGTTCTCGTGCTTCTTGAGATCCTTCACGCGCTTGCCGAGCTTGGTCGAAAACAGGATCACCGGCGGGTTGAGCAGCAGGATGATGAGCGCCAGTTGCCAGTGCATCCAGAACAGCACCGCGGCGACGCCGCACAGCGTGAGCACCGAGACGACGAAACCGGAGATCGACGCACCGAGAAAGCTGTCGATCGCGTTCACATCGGTGACGAAGTGCGAGGTGACCCGCCCGGCGCCAATGGTTTCGAACTCCGACAACGCGATCCTCGACAGCCGGTTGACCATCCGTTCGCGAATCCGGAACACCACGTCCTTGGCCACCAGCGAGAAGGCGCGGCCCTGCCAGACGTTGAAGAGGATCGCCACCAGCCTGAGCGCGACCGACAACAGCAGCGCAACCCCGATGAACAACAGTGGCCCGTGCCACGTGGCCGGCGTGACGGCCGCGATCGCCCCGACGAAGCGGCCGGGGTGATGAAGCAGCACCTCGTCGACCATGAGCGGCAACAGGAGCGGAATCGGCACCGCTGCCGCCACCGCCAGGATTGCGACGACGTTCGCCAAAACGAGCGTGCGCCGATGCCGCGCGACTTCGCGGAACAGTTCCTGCCACGTCAGCACCGCGGGCGCCTCACGATGCAGAAGCGACCGAACCGGCGCGACGCCGCGCCGTTGCTTGATCGTTCGGGTTCCCGTGCGGAACAGAGGCACGCCCTTGGGCACACTTTCTCGAAGTCATGCCCCTATTCTGCCAGATCACACTCACCCCCGCCGCGCAGGCGCAGGCCCACCCCTCGACACCACCAAGGGCCTGCCCCCCCACGCCGTGACGACGCTGCCGCGCCCGAACGAAAACACGGCGTCCGCCTTCCGCCCGTGCTGGAGACCGCCTATCATAGGGTGCCATTCCGGCCCCATACGAAAGGCGGCCATCTGGATGGCGACCGCCGGCGAAGCCCCGACCCGAGCGAGACGCTCCATCAGCCAGATCACGCCTACCGGCTGCTCATTTCTATGTTCGACCGGCCGATCGTCGCCGTGCATGACGTGCAAAGGATGACCGGCTACGCGCGCAACCGGCGCTTTCGCCATGCGCCCTATATCGCGCTGTTCCGAGGCGCCTGCGTGAAACCAAGAGAACCCATGATGGCAAGAAGCAGCAACAAGAAATCCGGCAACGAGACCACCGCCAACCTCGGCTTCGAAGCCAAGCTCTGGGCCGCCGCCGACGCGCTGCGCAACAACATGGACGCGGCCGAGTACAAGCACGTCGTCCTCGGCCTGATCTTCCTCAAGTACATCTCCGACGCTTTCGAGGCCAAGCACGCCGAGCTCGAAGCCCAGAAGGCCCAGGGCGCCGATCCCGAGGACCCGGACGAGTACCGCGCCGCCAGCATCTTCTGGGTGCCGAAGGAGGCGCGCTGGCAGCACCTGAAGGCGAACGCCCCGCAGCCCACCATCGGCACGCTGGTGGACGACGCGATGGCCGCAATCGAGCGCGACAACCCGCAGCTCAAGGGCGTGTTGCCCAAGGACTACGCCCGCCCGGGTCTCGACAAGCAGCGCCTCGGCCAGATCATCAACCTGGTGAGCGACATCGCACTCGGCAGCGCGGCCGAGCGCGCCCGCGACACCCTCGGCCGCGTGTACGAGTACTTCCTCGCGCGCTTTGCCAGTGCCGAGGGCAAGAGCGGCGGTCAGTTCTACACGCCCTCGCACGTGGTGCGCGTGCTGGTCGAGATGCTCGCGCCCTACAAGGGCCGCGTCTACGACCCCTGCTGCGGCTCGGGCGGCATGTTCGTGCAGAGCGAGAAGTTCATCGAGGCCCACGCCGGCAAGGTCGGCGACATCTCCATCTACGGCCAGGAGTCCAACTACACCACCTGGCGGCTGGCCAAGATGAACCTTGCCATCCGCGGCATCGACGCGCAGATCGCGCACGGCGACACCTTCCACAACGACCGGCACCCCGACCTCAAGGCCGACTACGTGCTCGCCAACCCGCCCTTCAACGACAGCGACTGGCGCGGCGAGCTCTTGAAAGACGACAAGCGCTGGGTCTTTGGGGTGCCGCCCGCGGGCAACGCCAACTTCGCCTGGGTGCAGCACTTCATCCACCACCTCGCGCCCACCGGGCTCGCCGGTTTCGTCCTCGCCAACGGCTCGATGTCGTCCAACCAGTCGGGCGAAGGCGAGATCCGCAAGCGCATCATCGAGGCCGACCTCGTGGACTGCATGGTGGCGCTGCCGGGCCAGCTCTTCTACTCCACGCAGATCCCGGTCTGCCTGTGGTTCCTCGCGCGCACCAAGAAGAACGGGCGATTCCGCGACCGGCGCGGCGAGACGCTCTTCATCGACGCCCGCAAGCTCGGCACCATGGCCGACCGCGTGCACCGTGAGCTGACGGACGCCGACATCGCGAAGATCGCCGGCACCTACCACGCCTGGCGCACATCAACGTCCCCTCTCCCCCACGGGGGAGAGGGCCAGGGTGAGGGGGGTTATCGGGACATTCCCGGCTTCTGCAAATCCGCCACGCTGGACGACATCCGCAAGCACGGCCACGTCCTCACGCCCGGCCGCTATGTCGGCGCAGCGGAACAGGAGGACGACGGCGAGCCCTTCGCCGAGAAGATGGCGCGGCTTTCCGCCCAATGGCGCGCGCAGCGGGACGAGGCTGCGAAGCTGGATGCGGCGATCGAGGCGAATTTG
>Ga0272446_1000780_pt1 | contig 48476 bp, 46 predicted proteins | sample YNPCB0061_FD_194587 | JGI IMG/M metagenome (GOLD analysis project Ga0272446, IMG submission 194587) | Hot spring microbial mat communities from Yellowstone National Park, WY, United States - YNP-CB-006-1 | ecosystem: Environmental > Aquatic > Thermal springs > Hot (42-90C) > Sediment | place...
TGGGGACGGATCGACCAACGCGGTGGGAACCCCGCTCGACGTCGGATCAGGCTCCCTATTGCACCCAGGGGTTTACCTATACCTTTGTGATGGAGCGGACTTCGGTTCCCCAGGTGCCGATTAAGCCGGTGGATTATGACGACCCGGAGCATGGCCCCTATTTTAGTTATGAGCAGGCGCGGTTTAATTTCCCCTTGATTTTTACCTACCGCCGCATTCGTGGGCAGGTACCGGGGTTTGGGGAAGCGGCAATTCGGGTGGGGGATCAGTCTATCCAGAATTGGACCTGGGGCAATGACTGGCGGATTACGGGGCCGGAACGCAATTTGATTCTCACCCAGGCACAGCTTGAGGCCAGTGGTCAGTTGGAACCAGGGGGGTGGCGGGGGGGGCTGCGCCCTGAGGTACTCTATCGGGGGGAACGTCATGCCCTGAATTTCTTTTATTGGTTGGTGGCGGGAACAACGGATTTTCTGTTGCAACGGGAAGACCCAACATTCCGCAAGGATTATTATTTTCCCTATCGATTTTTGCAGGGGGCGGATAGTCCCATGGGAACGGCCAGTGGTCTCTCCCGTTATCCCTATATTCGCGAAAGTCGGCGCTTGCTGGGACGACCAGGCTTTGGCTATCCGGATGGGTTTTTAATTTATGAAACGGACATTACTCAGCAGGAATCGGATTTGCAGCGGGGGCGCCCCCGGATCTTTTTTGATTCCGTGGGGATTGGACAGTACCCGATTGATTTTCATGAGTGTATTTTGCCGAATTTTGAGGTGCATCCCCTGGGGAATAAGGCGGCGGGCTACCCAAGTTATCCGTTTCAGATTCCGCTGCGGGCCCTGATCCCCCAAAAGATTGATAACCTCCTGGCGGGGGCGAAAAATATTGCGGCGACGCGGATTGCTACGGCGGCTTACCGGGTGCATCCGGTGGAATGGGCCATCGGTACGGCGGCGGCTCACACGGCGGTGTTTAGCTTGAATCGGCAAGTTATCCCGGCAACCCTTCCGGATCTGGAGAATCCCCAACTCCTTTATGAATTGCAGGCGCAACTCCTTGCCTGGAATAATCCTATTGCCTTTCCGGGAACCACGATCACCAGTACGGAGTGGGCTGATTTCCGCTAGGGATTCCTGCTAGGCTGATCGCAAGTGCTGGAGTGAACTGATGCCCCCCAAATGGCCGCGCCGGCCCACCCGTCGGGATCCGGAGTTTCGCAAGCTGGATGACCGCTATACCCTGGGGGCCCACGCCATGATCTATGCTGCGGTGTGCTCGGGGGCGGAGTTTCTCAATTTGCTCTGGCGGGCGGAGTGGGCTTGGCTGCCCTGGTTGATTGGCGTCTGGGGTGGGGTGGTGGCAGTCAATGCTTTCTGGGTGCTGGTGATTGCTCGCTATCCGGATCTGGAGGATCCCGAACCATGAATGCTCTGGACAGCCTGAGGGAGCGCTTGGGATCCGAGGTTTATCTGGAGGTGACGGGCTGGCGTCTGTATCTGCGGGATGTGCGCACCCCACCTTTAGCGGATGAGTTGGCGAAAACCCTGGCGCCGCTCTTGACCCCGACCGGGATCCCTGAGCTGAGGGAGGTTTTGACCGGGATCCCGATTACTTTGGGGGGTGGCAAATCCCAGGTGAGTCTGTGGGAGTGTCTGCCTGCTGCCAGTGTCCGCAACTTGGAGCGAGTCCTGGAACAGTATGCTAGGGAATGGCTGGACTAACTGGGGATGGCTGTGCTGATCCGCATCGGGATCCTGATAATTGTGGTCTTACTGTCGGGCTGCCAGGGGACGTCCTGGGGGGAACGGTTTGCCCAGCAGGTGGGGTATGGTACGCCCCTGCCTGTCCCAACACCTGTCCCAACAATGGTTATGCCTGTATCCCCCCCGCAACCCCTTGCCCCTACTCCCTTGCCTCCCGCTCTGGCCACGCCTATGCCTCGGGATCCCGATACACCATCAGCGACACAAGCGTTTCCAGAGTTTACGGATCTGGATACGGCTCCCTTTGCCCGGGAAGCCATTACTGATTTGGCCAAACTGGGGGTGTGGCAGGGGATCCCTGGGCCTAGGTTTGAGCCTGGGTTGTCAGTGCGCCGGCGGGAGTTTGCCCGGTGGCTGGTGCTGGCGAATAATGCCCTTTCTGCCAATACCCCCACTCGCTTGATTCGTCTGTCGGGATCCCTACAGCGGCCCTTGTTTTTGGATGTGCCCGAAGATGATCCGGATTTTGAGGTGATCCAAACTTTGGGATCGTTGGGGATTATCCGCGGTGATCACCGCCAGGAATTTCGTCCCAATAGCTTGCTCACCCGTGCTGATTTGATTGCCATGAAAGTGCCCCTGGATTTGCCTCCTGGCGGGCTTTCGGGATCTTTGGGTGAGTTGCAACAGGCTTGGGGGTTTAGTGATAGCGAGCAGATTCCCAGCTATGCTTGGCCAGCCTTGATCGGGGATCGGCAACTGGGAGAGGAATCCAATGTCCTGAGGGTTTTTGGGGTGATCCGCACCTTCAATGCTCAAAATCCTGTTTCTCGGGCGGAGGTGGCTTTGGCGCTGTCTCGGTTTCACAATCCCCTGCGCACCCCAGACCAGGTGTTGTCCACCCCCACCCCGGCTCCTTCGCCAATCCCGATTCCCACGCCAACAACCGATCTCAGTCCTTTGCCAACCTTTTCTCCATCACCTTCTCCCACCTCAAGCCCATCTCTACCTTCTCCCCCGGCAGGACGATTTGTACAACCTTGATCGGAACCAGCCCATTTCAAACAGGAGCTGTGCAGTGGGAGTATCAACTAGATTAAAATCCCCAAAGGCTGAAAGGATTCTCCCAGGATGCTCTCAGGATTGCCTCCTAGCCAGGTGAGGATCTCGCTGTAAACCTGGCGAAAATCAATCTGCATAGGCAGATTGCCATTGACCAGGCTATCGAGGGCGGGATCCCCACCATACACCCCGGATTTGAGGGATCCCCGCATCAGCATGAGGGCACCCGCGGTGCCGTGATCGGTGCCGGCATTACCGTTTTCTGTGGGGCGACGCCCAAATTCGCTGTAGATCAAGATTGTTACTTGCTTGCCTAAGCCGGCTTGCTCCAGATCCTGCCGCAGGGCTGTCACCCCCTCTCCCAAACGGCTGAGAAGGAACTGGTGACGCTGCCCTTGGCGAGCATGGGTATCCCATCCCCCCACGGTGGTATAGACAATGGGGACACCCCCCCGCAGGAGACGACCCACTAGGGCTAATTGGGATCCCACATCGGTTTTGGGGTAGATTTGCTGATTGCGCTCTAGATCCTGGCGGAGTTGGGCAAGGGCCCTTTGGCTTTCTATGACGGTACGGCGCACTTCTTCGGCAAGGGGAGAAGCCTGGGGCTGCTGGTAAAGCTGCTGCAACACCTGATCCCGCAAGGAACTCTGCCCCAGTAAATTGGGAGCTAGATGCAAATAGTGAGTCCCAGCTCCCATCATGGCTAAGGGATATTCCTCCCCCAAAAACACCCCTGCTTGGGTGGGAGCCTGGATGGATTCTAAATAGCGTCCTAGCCAGCCGGATCCCCCAATCTGTTTCGGTTCGCCGCTCTGCCACACATCCCGGGAGCGAAAATGGGACAAACTCGGCTGGGGATAATGCACATTCTGGACAATGGCCAGGGATCCCTCTTCCATCCAAGACTGCCAACTGCTAAGGGCTGGATGCAAGGCCACCCGATCCGTAAGGGGGATCCCGTCAGTGATGGCAAGGCTAGGGCGGAGTTTCAGGTACTGGGGATCCCGATAGGGAATGAAGGTATTGAGGCTATCGTTGCCCCCGACCAGGTCAATCACCACCAGTTGGCGGGAGGCGCGTTGGGATCCCTGGGCGGGGGTGACGGCGAGAACGGCGGCCACACCACCAAGCCAGGCTAAAAACTGTCGTCGATGCATAGGGAAGGTCCTCTAAAAGTAATGATTGGTACTTGGTCAGGGAGCGCTAAAGCAGTTGGTAGAGTGGGGAAGCCAGCAACACGGCCGCTTGTTCCCGCCGATCCAGTCGGGGCAAGTCTTGGGCAATGGCCCCAGGCATTTCGCCATCCAGCAGTACCTCCAGTAGATCTTGCTGAGAAAACCGACTAGGCTCAAAGGTAAAACCACCGTCATCCCCCCAGTCCTCGGTGAGTTGTTGGGCCACACTGAGGCGATTTAACAACGAGGTACTGGTGATCCAGGAATCGGGCCAGCCCTTGACCGTAGCCGCGCCGTAGGGATGATTGCCCATGTGCCGCAGACTAGTGCGGACTTTCTGGGGGTCAAACCCAATCTCTAGGGCCCGCAGGGATCCCATGAGAAATTCCTGGGGACTGCGGACGCGACTGCGATAGGCCTTGGCACTAAAGAACTGGGGATGGGACAAAATCGCTGCCAGCACCGCCGGGATCTGCCTGCGGGATCCCTGATAGACATCGGCGAGCTGGGCCACAATCTCCGGCTCTGGATTGGGATAGACCAACTCGCTCCACAGTTTTCGCCCTAGGCGTTGCCCGGTGGCCGGGTGATTCGCCAACATCTCAATCACATCCTCCGGTCGCCAGGCCCCTGTTTGCCCTAAATAGGTTTTGATGCCGGCATCATGGCGCTGGGGTACAAACTCACTGCGGATCTCGGCTTCTTGGCGCACCACCCGCCAGCCTGTCAAGGCCCGCGCCCCTTCCTGAATATCCCGCTCCGAGTAGTGCCCAGGGCCGACGGTAAAAAGTTCTAACACCTCGCGGCTAAAGTTTTCATTCAGTCGTCCCCGCCGGTTGGTGCCATTGTTGAGATAGATCAACATCATCGGGCTTGTAGATACACTCCAGAGCAGCTCCTGGAAATCCCCCAGGGCATGGGTGCGCAGGCGCTGCTCATAGTCCAATAGGGCTGGCACTGGCCCCATCCGTGCCGACACCGTAAAGTGATCCCGCCAAAAATCCACCATCCGTTCATGCAAAGGATTGGCAGCTTTAATTTTTTGTGCCGTCCACCAGTCAAAAAAGAGCTGCAATCGCTCCTGTCGCTGTCGACTCGGGGGAATATCTTCTCTCTCAAGCCGTAAATCCGGGTAAGTCACCGAGGGTTGCCTCTGCTCCAGCCAGGACTCCCACAAGACCTGCAACGGCACCGTACTACTCAATTCTGTCAGGGTGCCACCGCCGCTGATCCGCCGCCAAAAATGCCCCCGCTCCGCTGCCATATCCCCTCCCAATCCTCACCTCTGAGACGCTGCAACTGGGGATCCGGTTCAACTTCTCATCAACTTTGCAAAAACACAACCTCGGTGCGGTGTTCCCCCCCTGCCTCTAACCACAGCAAACGATAACCGGGATCCCGAGGCGCCTGCAATTGACTGTGACTGGAAGGCGTGCCGTAGCATGTCACTCCTTGGTAAACCGTGGCAAAAGCATGATGAATATGGCCAAACAAGATCAACTTCACCTGGTCATGCCCTCCAATCACTTGCCACAGTTCGGCGGCATTGTCTAGTCCCATCTGATCAACCCAGTCCATCCCCACCGGCACTGGCGGATGGTGCAGGGCAATCAACGTGGGCAGAGCGGAAACCCCTAACTGCTGACCAAGCCAGGCTAGGGATCCCCCACTAAGTCTCCCTTCCCCGTATCGGCTTTGCTCCCAGACCGAACTGAGCAAGAGCATCCGCCACCCCCCCACCTCCAGCACTTGCGGATCCCGCCAGCGATCTGGGTGGTCGTGATTGCCAGGCACAACCCCCTTGGGCAGCCCCCCCGTCAAGGCCTCAAACTGCTCATAGGCAGCGGGTTCCCCCCGGTCGGCAATATCCCCCGTAAACAGATACCAATCCGGTTGGTGGGTAGCAACATCCTCCAGGACGCGAATCAGATGATGGCGAGAGCAGATCCCCCGCAGACAAGCATCGGGATCCCCCAGCAAGTGAGTATCGGTAATCTGGGCAATTAGTGTTGCCATGTCCAGTTGCGGATCTCAGGCATATCCTCCCCGTATTTCATGATGTAGTGCTTATGTTCTACCAGTTTATCCCGGAGGATTTGCTTCACATGAGCACCCACATATTTCAGCGAGGGCACCCGATCAATCACATCCATAACCAAATGGAAGCGGTCACAATCATTGAGCACCACCATATCAAAAGGCGTTGTGGTTGTGCCCTCTTCCTTATAGCCACGCACATGCAAATTGTGGTGATTGGAGCGGCGATAAGTGAGGCGGTGAATCAACCAGGGATAGCCATGATAGACAAAAATAATCGGCTTATCCGGGGTGAAAATCGAACAAAAATCCGCATTCGACAAGCCGTGGGGGTGTTCTTCCGGCGGTTGCAACTTCATCAAATCCACCACATTGACAAAGCGCACCTTCAGCTCCGGCAAATAATGGCGAATCAGATCCACCGCCGCCAGCGCCTCTAAAGTGGGCACATCCCCCGCACACGCCAGCACCACATCCGGCTCCCCACCCTGGTCATTACTGGCCCACTCCCAAATGCCAATGCCAGCAGTGCAGTGCTTAATGGCCGCATCCATATCCAGATATTGCAGTGCTGGTTGTTTCCCTGCCACAATCACATTCACATAATGGCGACTGCGCAGACAGTGATCTGCCACCGACAGCAGGGTATTAGCATCCGGGGGCAAATAGACCCGCACAATTTCCGATTTTTTATTCACCACATGGTCAATAAAACCGGGATCCTGATGACTAAAACCATTGTGATCCTGCCGCCAGACATGGGAGGTGAGCAAATAATTTAAGGATGCAATCCGCGCCCGCCAAGGCATATGCCGCGTGGTTTTTAACCATTTGGCATGCTGATTAAACATGGAGTCAATAATGTGAATAAAAGCCTCGTAGCAGGAGAAAAAGCCGTGCCGCCCCGTCAAGAGGTAACCCTCCAGCCAGCCCTGGCACATATGCTCACTCAACACTTCCATCACCCGTCCATCGGTGGCGAGATTATCATCATCCGGGACAAAATCCGCCATCCACGTGCGGGGAGAGGCCTCAAACACTGCCTGCAAACGATTGGAAGCAGTTTCATCCGGGCCAAAAATTCGGAAATTACGGCTCTCCAGATTCAGCTTCATCACATCCCGCAGGAAATTCCCCAGGACTTTAGTGGCTTCTGCCTCAATCGTGCCAGGCCGGGGCACGGCTACTGCATAATCGGCAAAATCAGGCATGCGCAGCTCCCGCAGTAACAAGCCGCCATTGGCGTGGGGATTGGCACTCATCCGGGCCACACCTTTGGGGGGAAGCTCCGCCAGATCCGGACGCAGCGTTCCCGAACTATCGAACAGTTCTTCCGGGTGATAACTCCGCAGCCAGTTTTCCAGCTCTTGCAGGTATTGGGGATTGGCGTGAACGTTGGCTAGGGGGACTTGGTGGGAGCGCCAGTTGCCTTCCACCGGTTTGCCATTCACCTCTTTTGGCCCAGTCCAGCCCTTGGGAGTGCGCAAAATCAGCATCGGCCACCTGGGGCGCACCGCTTCCCCGCTCTGCCGGGCCTGACGCTGGATCCCCTGAATCTCCTCAATCATGGTGTCCAGGGTAGCCGCCATAGCCTGGTGCAGGACTTCGGGATCCGAGCCTTCCACAAAATAGGGTTTATAGCCATAGCCCACAAACAGGCTCTCCAATTCCCGGTGACTGAGCCGGGCCAAAACCGTGGGATTAGCAATTTTGTAGCCATTCAGATGCAGAATCGGCAGCACCGCCCCATCGTAAATGGGATTGAGAAACTTATTGGAGTGCCAACTGGCTGCCAGAGGGCCTGTTTCTGCTTCCCCGTCCCCCACCACACAACAGGCAATCAAATCAGGATTATCAAACACAGCCCCATAGGCATGGAGGAGGGCATACCCCAATTCCCCCCCCTCATGAATCGACCCCGGTGTTTCTGGGGCCACATGACTGGGGATCCCACCAGGGAAGGAAAATTGCTTAAAGAGTTTTTTCATCCCTTCCGCATCCTGAGAGATATTGGGATAGACCTCAGAATACGTCCCTTCTAGGTAGGCATTAGCCACCAGACCAGGGCCGCCGTGACCCGGGCCGGTAATGTAGATCATGTTCAAGTTATACTTTTGAATCACCCGGTTGCAGTGGACATAGATAAAGTTCAAGCCGGGTGTCGTTCCCCAATGGCCGAGAAGACGGGGCTTGACGTGCTCCAACCGCAAGGGTTCCTGAAGCAAAGGGTTATCCATCAGGTAGATTTGCCCGACAGAAAGATAATTTGCCGCTCGCCAGTAATCATGCATCCGGGCCAATTCTTCCTGGCTCAAGGGAGCCGTAGCTGGAGGGGTGGTTGTGAGCATAAGCCTACCTTTAGGTATCTCTACCTCCGTTATAGACGGGGGATCACAACAGCTCGCCTCCCCAAAGTTAAGAAACTGATAAGCTTTTGTCTAGCTATCACCCCCTCATGGGTTTGTTAACCCAATTTTTACCTGCAACTCCCAGAGGAATCAGGCAGACTAGGAGCAATCGAGGAGCACCCGAATGTATACCAGTTTGGTTGGCTTACCCAATGGGGGGTTACCAGAAGCCTGTGTTGAGCACTATATACGTCTGTTTCGCCAGGGATCCCGCCCCGATAAGATTCTTTTTTTGGTCAAGGGCAAAAAATCCCAAGCTGCCATGCAAGAGATGATTTTTCAGCACTTACCGGCGGGGATTGGGGGAGGCAGAATTGAGACCTGGAGTGGTTTTGTGGCGCGGGTGCTGAGTGAGCACTGGGGTGAAATTGCCCCCATGCTGGAGAGTGAGCAGCCCCGATTTGCCCCGGTGAGTCTCCAGAAAGACTTGACCCAATTTTTGTTGGAGCGTACCTGTGAGCAGTGTCCCGATCACGCCCAGGTTTTTGGGGATATGGGTCTGCGTTCCTATCAAGTTTGGGATCAAATTGCTAGTGCTGCCTATATTGCCGCCGCTTCTGACCTAGAGCCAGAGCAGATTGGTCCCCGCCTGCAGCAAGCCTGGCCTGACCCAGAAGAACGGAGACGACTGGAGCAACTGGGATCCCTGAGTTGTTGTGCCCGCCGGCTGCGGTCTGCCTGTGTGCGCCTCGGTGCTCTCGATTACGGTACCCAGCATTATTTATTTCGGGAATATGTGATGCGTTCCCCCCGGTTTTGGCAGGGGATCGAGCATCTGATCGTGGCCCAGTCTGAGGAAAGCCCAGCGGTGGCTCTGAAATTCTACATGGCGGGCAAAGACAAACTCCAGAGCGGTTTTTTTGCCTACACCATTGGCAGTGGCATGGCCTTAACGGCTGTGCCCACCTTGATGGCAGGATTCATTGCCAAACAGACCCAAATGCGTTATCTCCAGCCCCCTGCCGATTCCCCGCTGCAGTTTTATCTGGGGGATCAACTGGCCAGATCGCTCTCCAAGGACTACAAAAATCCAATCCAGCTCGCTCCGCCCCTCACCCTCCCCAAGCTGGAGTTCCTTGGCGCTGAGACCCTCCTGGAAGCGGCCAAGCTCATGGGGGAACGCATCCAAACTCTCCTCAACCAAGGGGTGGCCCCAGAATCCATTGCTGTCATTACCCCCCAGGTGGAAACGGGATTGTCTTTGACGTTGGCTAGTGTGATTGGGGAAGACAATCTCTATGCCTTGGCCTCCTATCCCACGCTGGTGAAATATCCCTTGGTGCGGGCCCTGCTGACTGCCATGGAATTAGGGCATCCCCAGTGGGGGTTATCCCCCACCTTGGCCGAGTTGCGGGTGATGCTGGAAATGCTATTGCCGTTGGATCCCCTACGGGCGCAGTTATTGGCGGAAGACGTGAATGACACTCTGGGGCGGACGATTCGAGCAGCGGAGTTTATTCGGTTTCCAGAGCGGATTGGCTTTGATGTGGTGCGGCGCTATCGCAAGTTGCGGGAATGGTTACAAGCGGATCGGGATCCCCATTTAGGTTTGGACTTTTGGTTGCAGCAACTATTGCTGGAGCGGCTGTCAGCCGTGTTACAGGATCCCGAAGACCAGCAGCTTTTTCAGAATTTGGTGGCGGCTGCCCGCCGTTTTCACGAGGCCTTCCCCCATTTACCTGCCCAAGAGTTTCTGAATATGATCCGATCCGGTCAGACCTCTAGCCCCCTGCCCACGCCCGACTTAAGCGGCAAAATTCTCATGGCTACCCCCGCTGGTTTTATCAGCCAAGGGATGACAGTGGACTATCAATTTTGGTTTGATACCAGCAGCGATGCCTGGACCCATTCTATTTGGCGCCCCCTCTACAATGACCGTGTCCTCACGCCGGAGTGGAAAGCTGGGGAAGTGTTTGATACGGATCGAGATACCCAACTGAAGCGGCTGAATTTGGCCCAGCGGGTGGTGAATTTGTGTTGTCATTGTCGCTTAGGGCTATTTCTGATCCGCTCCAGTGTTAATGCCCGTGGGGAAGAAAATACCGGCGATCTCGATCATGTGGTGCGCAAGGTCTACCAAGAAAAAATTCACAGCCTCGCCCCCCTCACCCATACAGGCTCAGCCCAGTAAAGATCCAGTCCAGCAGGGGCTAAAGTAGAAAAAACCCTCAGCTGCCTGATACTATGCCGCCTAGCACTGCTTCCCTTTCTAGGCCCACTTCCCTTCTGATTGGACAGGTCGCCGCTGCTACAGGGATCCCGGTGAAGACGATTCGCTTTTATGCGGATTTAGGGTTGATCCCGACCCTTACCCGCACAGAAGGCGGATTTCGGGTGTTTGCCCCGGAGGTAGTGCCTCGCTTGGGGTTTATTCGTCGTGCTCAGAGTCTGGGTATGAGCCTAGAAGAAATTGGTCAGATCCTCACGATTCGAGACCAGGGATCCCCTCCCTGTGATGCAATTCACCAGATGCTTGAGGAGAAAGTCCAGGAGATTGAAGACCGCATCGGTGAGCTGCGTCTGTTGCAAGCTCACCTCAAACAACTGCTTCAGGACTGGCAGGATCCCGAAACCCTGGGGGAAGGGCAAATCTGTCCTAACCTGGATCCTTAAGAAATCCTGAGGGGATGGCAAGCTTCTGTACTAGACTGAAAAGCGACTTCAGGAGGGGAGCGGTGATGGTGCCAGGATTCTGCGAGGGTATTCAGTACTTTGGGCAGCCGGATCCCCTCTGGGAGCAGTACGGCCAGATCCCGGTGGTGGATCCCGAAACCGGGGCGATTCGGGATGTGGGGGATCCCGCCGCTGCTTACCAAACCCTACTTTATGCGGATGCCCTGCGGTATTTGACCCTGCAGATCACAGCCAGCAAAGCCTCTGGTCACCCTGGGGGATTTGCCAGTTCCGCCGAAGCCTATGCCGCCCTTGTGCTACTGGGGCATAAAAACATCCCCACAGAGGTGGGGCATCACGCCCCCGGTTTTTACAGTGCCATGTTTTTGGACGGATCCCTAGAGAAGATGGGGATTTACACGGTGGCGGATTTGCGGCAGCGTTTCCGGGAAATGCACGGTCTTTTGGGGCATCTGTCTGGGTATATCCCTGGGATCTTGGCTCCGGCGGGGCCCTTGGGGCAGGGACAACACTTTGCCATGGCGGGGGCGTGGCTCTATCCGGGGGTGCTGTTTCCCTTTACCCTTGGGGATGGGGGCTTGGGGGAACCCTATGTGATCAGTTCCATGGCCCATTTCCACACCGCTTTTCCCCAGTGCACCAATTTTTTGCCAGTTTTGGTTTGGAATGGCTACAGCCAAGAGCACCACAGCATGGTCTCCACCCTCAGTAATGAGCGGATGGAGCAGTTTTGGCGGGGCAATGGCTTTGAGCAGGTGATTCTGGTGGATGCCAAAGCCTTTGATGATCAAGATCAGCCGGGCCCCTATGTGGACAGTACCCTATTCTCCCCTGCCCAGCGGTTAAAGTTTGCCCAGGCCGTCCTCCAGGGGGCCGCCCAAGCCGCCCAGTCTGCCTTAGGAGGACAGTTGACGGTGTTGATCCTGAAGCAACTCAAGGGGGCGGGGGTGCACGCCAAAGGGGCCAAGTCCCACAACCTTTATGGGCATCACACCCTCGATAACCCCGATATTGTCAGTGCCCTCCAAGCTCGCGCCCTCCCTCCCCAAGCCTGGGAACTGGTACGGCAGAACTGTCAAGCCGCCGCCCAAGGCCCCGCCGCCCAAGTCGCTGTCACCGAAACCATCCGTCCCCTTCCGGACTTGGGATCCCTGCGCCGCCAGATTTTCCCCCTTGGGGATAAACAGGTGAGTACCACCGCCATTGGCGAACTAGTGGTGCAAGTGGGACAACGGGATCCCCACTATATGGTCACCAATGCGGATGGGAACGAAGCCTCCGGCATCGCCAACATCAACAAAGCCCTGCGGATCATCCACCCCACCCCGGATCCCCTTTACAACCAGCAGCCCCAGGGGCAAGTCTACGAACCCCTCAGTGAAGATGCCTGTGCCGGATTGGCTGCCGGTCTAGCCCTTTTTGGCAGTCGTTCTCTGTGGTGTTCCTACGAATCCTTTGCCATCAATGGTCTGCCCATTTGGCAAACCGTGACCCAAGCCATGGCCGAGCTGCGCCGCCCCACCCCTGCCACAGTCTGCCTGTATACCGCCGGTGCTCTGGAACAAGGACGAAACGGTTGGACGCACCAGCGTCCCGAAATCGAAGCCTACCTAGCAGCCATGATGCGCAACGGCAACGTGTATCTGCTCTTTCCTCCGGATGCCAACAGCGCCCAAGTCTGCTACGAATGGGCCCTGCAAGCCCAGAACAAAGGCATTGCCATCATCTGTAGCAAAACCCCCCTGCCCATCCGCACCACCCCAGAGCAAACCGAGCAAGCCCTCACCACCGGGGTAATTGTCCTCCAAGAAACATCGGGATCCCGCACCGTGGTCTTGGCCGCCGCCGGGGATATGATCCTGGAACCGGTCTTACAAGCCGCTGAGGTACTCACCTCCCAGGGCTTAGGCGTGCGGGTTGTGGCTGTGGTCAACCCCCGTCGTCTCTACCGTCCCAGCGATGTGGCCTGGTCAACCTGCTCAGAGCCGGACGGCACCTTTTTAGGGGATCCCGAATTTGCGCAGATCTTTGGCGGCGATGCCCTGATTGCTGTGACCGGGGGATCCCCGGCGGTCTTGGAAGCCTTGATGCTGCGCAGTTTCGTCCCGCGGGATACCTTGGGCTGGAAACGGGGGGAAACCGCCGCCAATCCGGGACAACTGCTGGAGTTGAATGGCTTGACTGCTGCCGCCATCGTGGCCCGGGCCACAAGCCTCCTAGGCTAAGAGACCCTCCACCAGCATCATCCCAATAAACCCTGTCATCACCCCCATCGTCCCGGCCTTTTCGTAGCCCAAGCGGTTGGACTCCGGGATAATTTCATCGGAAATCACAAACAACATTGCCCCCGCTGCAAACCCCATTCCCAAAGGCAGCAGCGGTTGAGCAAGGGTCACCGTCACCGCACCGATCACCCCGCCGATCAACTCCACTAGCCCCGTCAGCCCACTGATGGCAATCGCCTCACGTCGGGAATAGCCCTCTCCTAGGACGTGGCCACCACCAGTCCTTCCGGGATATTTTGCAAAAAGATCCCCACCATCAACGGGATCCCTGCTGACCAGTCCTCCCCCCCGAAGCCCACCCCCACCGCCAATCCCTCCGGAAAATTGTGAATGGCGATGGCCACCACAAACAGCCAAATCCGCTTCAGGGCCATGCCATCGGCGCCTTCGCGGCCCTTGAGAAAATGCTCATGGGGAAAATACTGGTGTGCCACCCCCAAAAACACCGCCCCCAGGATCATTCCCAGGGCCATCACCGCTGCCGCCAGCCCAGGGGATCCCCACAGCGCCTGAGCTGCTTCCAAACCCGGCATCACCAGAGAAAACGCCGTCGCCGCCAACATCACCCCCGCCCCCAGCCCCAATAAAATCCCCTGATGGTGGGGTGTCAGCGCAGGAATAACCAGCACCGGCAGTGCCCCCAGTCCCGTCCCCACACTGGCGATGCCGCTGCCCACCACCCCCCACAGCACACTTTCATTCACCCTGCCTCCCTCCCCTGTCAAAATAGAGCAACTCAATCTGTGGATCAGATTAAATTTCTCTGTTTTCTCAAAAACTCATCCTATGGTTTTAGCAATATCTACCCATATCCAGTGACTATGCCCAGTTCAGTGACCAGCTCAGGACTTGCTAATCCCCTTGCTGCGCCCCATCTTGCTGCCAGCAGCGAAGACATGGTAGGACTCTTTCTCAAAGAAATGGCTCGCTATCCCCTCCTCACCGCCAGCGAAGAAATTGAACTCGGTCGGATCATTGCTCGGGGGGGAGCGGGTGCCGAAGAGGCCAAGCAAACCCTTGTGCGGTGTAATCTACGCCTCGTTGTCTCCATCGCCAAAAAATATCTCCATCGCGGGGTTCCCTTTCTCGATTTGATTCAGGAGGGCACCATTGGGTTAATGCGGGCGGCGGAAAAATTTGAGTACGAGCGGGGGTACAAGTTTTCCACCTATGCCTACTGGTGGATTCGCCAGGGGATCACCCGCGCCATTGCCAGCCAAGCCCGTCTGGTGAGGGTTCCCATCCACATGGTAGAAAAGCTCAACCAAGTCAAACGCGTGCGGCGGGAATTGAGCCAAACCCTAGGTCGCCGCCCCAGCCAAGCAGAAATTGCCGAAGCCCTCTCCCTCACCCCAGAGCGCCTTGATGGCATTTTGGCAGCCAACCACAGTGTTCTTTCTCTCCATACTCGGGTTGGCAAAGAAGAAGACACGGAACTTTTGCATTTAATTGAAGATGAAACGGAATTCCAGCCAGAAGAACATCTTGATCGGGTGATGCTGTCTGAGCAAATGGAGGAACTGCTCTCCCACCTCTCCCCGCGGGAGCGAGATGTAATCGAACTGCGGTTTGGACTAGGGGATGGACAACACCGCACCTTGGCGGAAGTGGGGCAAGCCTTCGGGATGTCGCGGGAGCGGGTCCGACAAATTCAAGCCAAAGCCATGCGCAAGCTCCGTCATCCCCGCCATCAAGCTCTCTTGCGAGACTGGGCGTGAACAACTTCCCACGCTCAAGCTTTGTTAAGTCAGCCCAGCCCAACTTAGTGGGGGGCCTCACGCTTCACAGACTTCTTTGTGGTCACGTGTCGGCGGGGACAACCCAGGACAACTTGGCAGAGAAACTTGGCAGAGATTGGATGGGAATTGACCAGTTCAAGAACAGCTCGAACAGCACCCATAGGGGAAGTCTGAATCTGAGGCTAAGCAGTGGCGGTTGGGGGATCCCCTGTCTCATCCGCCCTTTCCGTGCTGACCAGAAGAAGTACCCTCAGTATCCTCACTAAAGGAGGCCAGGCTGAAAAGCTAATAGGCCAAGGTGGAGAGAGTCTGTTCCAAGTAAAGCCGAACCATTTGTTGCAGTTCTTGGTCATCGTGGGGCAGTTCACCAGGAGACTGGGAGTGCAGCCAGGTTTGAAACCCAGAGCTATGGACAATCACCTCTCGCAAGGACTGCCAAGCACGTTCGAAGTCAGCGGCTGGGGGGGAAGGGATCATGGGTGGTGCCAAGCATCTGTTACCAGAATAACGTAGTTTCTCTGGGGTGACGTAGCAGGGGCTACCCTTTGGGGAGGGTTATCTCACCACTGGGATGAAAGGTAAGGCGGCGATAGAAAACGGTAAGGATGACGACCAAGGCTACCACCAACAGGTGTCCCGGCAGAGGATAGAGGGAGTAGCGCCAGCCATAGCTCCACAGGGCTGGGGAAATCCCCTGTTGTAGCACCAGTCCAATCATGCCAACCACGTGGATCACGCCCAATCCCAACAAGCACCCGGCCCAAAGGCGAGGCGGGCGGGGACGCTTGTGCCGGGATCTGTGGCGGAAGCGCTGTAGGGGTGGACAGGCTAGCCAGCCACATACCCAGGCGGCGGGCATAAAACCCAGCAAATAGCCGAAAGCTGGCTGCTGTATGTAGTCCCATCCCCCCCCATAGCTAAAAATGGGGATCCCGCTCAGACCAAGAGCTACATAGCCCATTTGGGCGTAGAGTCCGGCCCAAGGCCCCCCCAAGCAGGCCGTGAGCAGCACCCCGCCGAGTTGGAGGGAAAAACGATAGGTCTCGAGGATGGGAATCGGCACTGCCCATTGCCATAGGGTTCCCAAAGTGGTCAGGATCACCCCGATGGCTGCCCAAACAAGGGTCAGTGGCGTGGGCATGGAAACCTCAATTTGCTTGATGTGCTTGATCTATCCTGATTTATCCTTGGCGGTTGTGGAGAAACATTTCTGTATAAGATTCAGTGCTGCCCAGATCCTGATCGGCATCTGGTAAATCGGCGAGGTCATTTGCCAGGTCGTTGACGAGGTCATCGGGGGGAGGCACACTGGTAAAGAAACGGGCAGATACGGCACTGCTGCCCAGACGGAGTTCATCCCCAGATTTTAATACTTGCGGCTTGACGACACGGACACCATTGACATAAGTGCCGTTACTACTGGCGATGCTCACCCCGTCCCCATCGAGAATCTGAAAGCGACCACTGGGATCCCGAATCAGTACTGCTTGCAGCCGAGAAACCTCGGGATGGTTGATGCGGATCGCAGAACGCATGGAACGACCAATGTCGTAGCGATCCCCGTCTAGTTTGTAGATGTGTTCTTGCCCGGAGACATTGACGGACAGAACCGAATGCATTGCTAGCTTGCCACTCGGTGGCCGTGATACCATGCCGCTGCTCTCAATGTTCTCTGCTTTTATATTAAAACAAGTCTCCCCCTGGCTTGCCCCGCCAAGATTCTGACATTCCTGCGGGGATCGGCGTAGATGATGGTCACGTTTTGTTGCTACCGTTCGGAAGGTGCTCGGAATGTGTTCCCAAGGTTATGGATGTCCCTACCCGGATCCGTGAGTTGCAGGATCTTTTGCAAAAAGCCAGCATTGCTTACTACGTTTGGGATCAACCCATTCTGCCGGATAGTGTTTATGATGCCCTTTATCGGGAATTGGTGGACTTGGAAAACCAGTTTCCTGCTGCGAGGGTTCCCTGGAGTCCAACCCAGCGGGTCGGGGAGAAGCCGGCGACGGGGTTTGTCGCTGTTCAACACCGCCTGCCTCTTTACAGTTTGGAAAATGCTTTTGATCAAGGGGAGTTGACCCAGTGGCGGGAGCGATGGCAGCGGGTGGTGGGGGTGAGCGGGGATCCCGGCTATGTGTGTGAACTGAAGATCGATGGCTCGGCCCTGGCCTTGACCTATGTGAAGGGGGAGTTGGTGCGGGGAGCAACCCGTGGGGATGGGCTGATGGGGGAGGATGTCACGGCGAATGTCCGCACAATTCGCAGTATTCCGTTGCGCTTGCTGGTTGACAATCCCCCGCCGGTGGTAGAAATTCGCGGGGAAGCCTATTTGAGTTTTGCGGAACTGGAGCGGATCAATGCCCAACGATGTTTGGCGGGAGAAGCGCCATTCGCCAATCCCCGCAATTGTGCGGCGGGATCCCTGAGGCACTTGGACAGTCGGGTGGTGGCGCAACGACGGCTGGGGTTTTTTGCCTATACCTTGCATTGGCCTGAGGGGTGGGGGGGTGGGGATCCCCCAACTCGGCAGTGGCAGGTGCTCCAGATTCTGCGGCAGTGGGGCTTACCGACTAATCCTCATTCCCAGTTCTGCCAGTCTTTGGCGGAGGTGTGGGGGTTCTATCAGCACTGGCAAACCCGCCGTGCTCGCTTGCCCTATGCCACGGATGGGGTTGTGGTCAAGATTGATCCCTTGGGAATGCAGGAAGAAGTGGGTTTTGGTCACAAGTTTCCCCGCTGGGCGGTGGCTCTCAAATATCCGGCAGAAGAAGTCCCGACCCAGATTCTGGGGATCACGGCTAGTGTGGGGCGCACGGGAGCGGTTACTCCTGTGGCGGAACTGCAACCGGTGAATGTGGCAGGGACAACGGTGAGTCGGGCCAGTCTCCACAATGCGGATCGCCTGGCGGAATTGGACATTCATCTGGGGGATACGGTGATTGTCCGCAAAGCCGGAGAGATCATCCCAGAAATTGTGGCGGTAATCCCAGATCTCCGTCCGCCTCAAGCCACCCCCTATCGTTTGCCAAGCCAGTGCCCGGAATGTCAGACCCCCCTGGTGCGCTCCGCAGCAGAAGCGGTCACCCGCTGTCCCAATCGGCGTTGCCCGGCCCGCATCCGGGGATCCCTCGAACATTGGGGGCAGTGCCTAGAAATTGAAGGGCTGGGGGAAGCTTTAGCCCGGCAATTGGTAGAACAGGGGGTGCGCTCCATTCCTGATCTGTATCGCTTGGGGCTAGAGGATCTGACCGCCCTAGAACGCATGGGCCCCAAGTCCAGCCAAAACCTCCTCCAGGCCCTGGAGCAGTCCAAGCAGCAGCCCTGGAGCCGGATTCTCTATGGACTCGGGATCCCCCATGTGGGTCAGGTGACAGCCCAAACCCTGGCTACCCATTTCCCTACCCCGGAAGACCTCCTCGCCGCCCAAGAAGCAGATATTGCCCAGATCTACGGTTTGGGATCCGCTGTGGCGCAAGCTGTCATAGCCTGGCTCCAGGACAACCCGGGTATCTTTGCCGACCTCAGAGCCGTGGGATTTCCCTTGCAGACAGTGCCCACTGAGAATGTGTCCAGAGCCTTGGCTGGTAAAAAGCTAGTGATCACGGGATCCCTGACCCAGTTTTCCCGCACTGAGATCAAAGCCTGGATTGAAGCCCGGGGCGGCAAAGTCACCAGCACCGTCACTAAGCAAACAGACTACGTGGTTGTGGGAGCTGATCCGGGATCCAAGCTGGATAAGGCCAGAGCACTAGGGATCCCGATTTTGGATGAGGCGGGTCTATTGGCTTTGGACAGGGTGTGATATGGTTGATGGTTACGAATCTCTACTTTCAGACTTGTCATGGTGCAGCAGATTGTCCCACCCGCTTCTCGTCTTGATCCAGAGCCTGTGGTGAGCCGGGAGAAAGTCCTGGTTTTATATCAGGATATGGTGCTAGGGCGGCTGTTTGAGGACAAATGCGCCGAAATGTACTACTTGGGCAAAATGTTTGGGTTTGTCCATCTTTACAACGGTCAGGAAGCCGTTTCCACCGGCGTGATCAAGGCCCTCAAGCCCACAGATTATGTTGCCAGCACCTACCGAGACCACGTCCATGCCCTGAGTAGCGGTGTCCCAGCCCGGGCGGTCATGGCAGAACTCTTCGGCAAAGCCACGGGATGCAGCAAGGGACGGGGGGGGTCGATGCACCTGTTTTCTGCAGAACATAACTTTTTAGGTGGTTATGCTTTTGTGGCGGAGGGGATCCCAGTGGCCACGGGGGCTGCCTTTAGTGCCAAATACCGCCAGACCGATCAGGTGACGGCCTGTTTTTTTGGGGATGGCGCCTGCAATAACGGGCAGTTCTATGAGTGTTTGAACATGGCAGCTTTGTGGAAACTGCCGATTGTGTATGTGGTGGAGAATAACTTTTGGGCAATTGGCATGGCCCATGAACGCGCCACCTCAGACACCGCCATTTATCGCAAAGGCGCCGCTTTTGGCATGCCCGGTTATCAAATTGATGGCATGGATGTGCTGGCGGTTCACCAGGCTGCCCAAGAGGCTGTGGCCCGGGCCCGGGCTGGAGAAGGCCCCACCCTACTGGAATGTATTACCTACCGTTTCCGTGGGCACTCCTTGGCGGATCCCGATGAGCTGCGCCGTCCCGAAGATAAAGAATTTTGGCGACAGCGGGATCCCATCAAGCAATTGGAGACTTATGCCCTCAAGCATGGTTTGCTGACAGCGGCAGAAATAGCTGACATCCAAGCCAAAACCCAGGCCCATATTGAGGATGCGGTGACCTTTGCTTTAGAAAGTCCTGAACCAACCCTGGATGAGCTTTATCGTTTTGTTTTTGCTGAAGACGAATAATCTTGGTTCGGAGTGGATGTGGTCAATTGATTTAGGTCTCCTTGTAAGAGAGGGGATCAATCGAAGTGGAGCCAGATCAGTTTTGGAGAATCATCGTTGTTTCACTAACTAATAAAGCATCAATAATCAGGGGTAGGACGGCGACGCAGCACCCGCAGAATCAAGAATCCGGCCACCCCGATGGAGATGACCAAAGCAAGGGGATGATGCACCACCATCGAAACCACAATTGTGATTCCTGTCAACACCACAGACACAATGAACGTCACCCCACCCACCAAAAACCGATTTAAGCCACTCAAAAAGGGGAAGATACTCAAGAGAGTATTGAGAGGCTCAAAAAACATACTTGATCCAAACCACATCATCAGAAAACCAACGATACGTAAAACCCAAGTCAGCGTATCGTGTTCTGTGCTCAGACGTTGAATAGCCGTATTTCGGTCAGTGGCAAACAAGCGATAAAAAGGGACATTCCGCGGCCCCAAGAAACTATCGAGATGACTAGCGCTTGCAAGACGTGCAAACACAGTCACTGGCGTGCCGTTATTCAAAGCAGTATAGGAAACCCGCAGATCCCCAATTTCAGGATTATTCAGGGATCCCCGACCCTGATAAACATAGGAGCCAGCGATCGTACCTTGCATCACAGTTGCTGGGGTGAGGGAAACAACAGATGGGGTCTCCATACTTAAACTATTCATCATCAAAGTGTAGTTGCCGATGGATGCCTGAGTAACCCGAAAGAGCTGACTTTGAAAGGGCATCGGCGGGTTTTGATAGTCTTGGCTACGATAAAACTGACTCGAATCTTCTGGTTTTTCTGTCCAAACCTTTGTGTAACTATAGATTGTTTCCCGGGTTTCAGAGCCGCCAAAATTTTCTTGGGTGCGCGTTTCTTTTTTTTCATCCCAGGCAAACATTTCCACCCGGCGGTTGAGGGCGACATAGGGCCCTGGGCGTAGGAATACACCATCTCCCAAAAACTCAGGGGTTGACACCGGGCCTGTCACAGACACCAAACTCCCCACTGAGGCTGTCGCCGGTGCTGTAGGGCTGATTGCCACTGCTGTTTTCGCCACATGGGATAAATTAACCCGTCCCTCATTCCAAAACAAAACAAAAAAAGCTCCCAGAAACAAAATGATCCCAAGCAAGACCGAGACAAATGAATTGGATAGACGCGAACCAAACCCGACCCGCTCCACCGTTCTGTAGCGGTTTACCATTGTGACCTCCCCTCTGCCGATACCAGCTCTGCTCTAGCACAGAATATTGAATTGCTCTATCATCCTTTTGAACATCTTTAGAATGTCCTGAAGGATTGCTCCCCGATACCACGCAAGCTCTGGCAAACCAAGAGAAAGAAGGGTTCAGAACACACAGAGGGGCGATCAAGCTAGCCCTAAGTCAAAAAATCCGCTGGGGATCCCCATGTTGGGCCATAGACAAAACTGGTCAGGGGATAACGGCTGCGGGCTGCTAGCTCTTTTTCCCGCAGATCCTCTGGAAGCTGGGCGGGATCCCCAGGGTAGCCCAGGGCAATCATCACCTTGGGTGTGACCGTCTCCGGGACAGCCAAGGTAGAGACCACCGCGGCCGGATCAAAGCCAGCCATTTGATGCACTTGCAGCCCTAGGGCTGTTGCTTGCACACACAGATTGGCCACAGCCTGTCCCAAATCATACTCATGCCAATCATTGGGTTTACCGTTGTGCTTAAAGGTCTTCTGGGCTAGCCCAATCATCAGCACTGGGGCACTCTTAGCCCAAGCTTGGTTAAAGGGAACAAGGCACTCCAGGACTTTTTGATAGAAGTCGGGCTGATCCTGACGGGCAACCACAAACATCCACGGTTGATCGTTGTAGCAAGAGGCTGCCCAACGCGCCGCTTCCAACACTTGCGCCAAAACATCCCTTGGCACAGCAGTACTACTAAAGGCACGGGGACTCCAGCGTTGGGCAATCAACGGATGAATAGGATGATCCGCAGGGGCAATTTTTTCCATAGGGGTCAGAGGGTTGGTTTTCTGGCATCTTCTGTATTCTGGCAGAGATTTTGCCCCAGGTCTTTGGCTCTATCCCAAGCAAGTCCTGAGCAAAGGACGAGCAATCGAGCTCGGAGTCGGGACACCTTTCTGATAGATTGATGAGGAAACCTCTGAATATCCCACCTGTCGAAGGAGCGCAAGGCGCATGGCTACAGCAACCCAACAGCAAAACATCGGCTACATCACCCAAGTGATTGGGCCCGTTGTAGACGTAGAATTTCCCAGCGGTCAGTTGCCTGAAATTTTTAATGCCTTAAAAGTAGAAGCCAAAACCGAAAGCGGCTTGGATGTGAAAGTGACCTTTGAAGTGCAGCAGCTTCTGGGGGATAACTGTGTCCGGGCAGTGGCCATGTCCTCCACCGACGGGCTAGTGCGGGGCATGCAGGTTCTCGATACAGGGTCTTCCATTCGGGTGCCCGTTGGTGAACCAACCCTGGGACGGATCTTTAATGTTTTGGGTGAACCGGTAGATAACGGCGAGCCAGTGCAGGCCCAATCTTTTTCTCCAATCCACCGCGATGCCCCTGCTTTAGTAGATTTGACCACCAAACCAGAGATCTTTGAAACTGGGATCAAAGTTGTGGACTTGATTGCGCCCTTCCGTAAAGGCGGGAAGGTGGGTCTCTTCGGCGGTGCCGGTGTCGGTAAGACCGTATTGATCCAAGAACTGATCCACAACATTGCCGAAGAACACTCGGGCTTGTCAGTGTTTGCCGGTGTAGGGGAGCGTACCCGCGAAGGAAACGACCTCTACAACGAAATGAAAGAATCTGGGGTGCTAGAAAAAGTCGCCCTCGTCTATGGTCAAATGAATGAACCCCCGGGGGCGCGGATGCGAGTCGGGCTGACAGCCTTGACCATGGCTGAGTACTTCCGGGATGTGAATAAACAAGATGTGCTGTTGTTTATTGATAATATTTTCCGGTTTGTACAAGCGGGTTCAGAAGTATCAGCGCTGTTGGGACGGATGCCTTCGGCCGTGGGGTATCAGCCCACTTTGGCTACGGAAATGGGCAACCTGCAAGAGCGGATCACCTCCACCAAGGATGGCTCTATCACCTCGGTGCAAGCAGTGTATGTACCGGCCGATGACTTGACCGACCCAGCTCCTGCCACCACCTTTGCCCACCTCGATTCCACGGTAGTACTATCCCGTTCCCTGGCTGCCAAAGGGATTTATCCGGCGGTGGATCCCCTCGGTTCCGCTTCAACGATGCTGCAAGCTGCCGTGGTGGGTGAGGAACACTACCGCACTGCCCGGGCGGTGCAAGCGACCCTACAACGCTACAAAGAACTCCAAGACATCATTGCTATCTTGGGCTTGGATGAACTCTCCGAAGAGGACAAACTCACCGTCTACCGGGCCCGCAAAATCGAGCGCTTCCTTTCCCAGCCCTTCTTTGTCGCGGAAGTGTTTACGGGATCCCCAGGCAAATATGTGAAACTGAGTGAAACCATCCAAGGCTTCCAGCGCATTCTCTCCGGCGAATTGGATAACCTGCCAGAGCAAGCCTTCTACTTGGTGGGCAATATCGAAGAAGCCATTGAAAAAGCCGAGAAGATGAAAGCCAAGTAAAAGCTGAGTCAGTTGTTGAGCCATTCTCTGCTCACTTGCTGCTCATTAAACCCCCTACTCAGGGGGTTTTTATTTAGGGATCCGGAAACAGACCTAGGGCAGACCAACAAGATATAATGAAAGCGAGAGCTACCATAAGGGAGAAAGCTATGCTGTCCACTATGAACATTTCTTCCGAATATCCCTCATGGCGTTCCATACAGCGGATGCATCTGTGGCGGCGTTTACAGCAGCGGATGGCAGCAGCTCAAGACAACCCTACTTTGCTTGCTCTTTTGGCCCAAGAAGCTCATGATTTGCAGCTCAAGGATATTCATCACCGGCGGCAGCGTACTATTGCCGCGCTGCAGCATCTGCGTGTCTCTCATGAATCCGACTAATTAAGCCCCTCAAAACACCTTGAAAAAGGAAAATCTGACAATAAACAAAACAAATAGACAAAAGGAGAGTCCCAGAGGCAAAGCCCATGTAACTGATTCTCTGAGACTGCCTCCAGCCAACCCCATCCTCCAGGCATGACGAGAGACCTGACAAGAAGTAACAAGGGCTACAACACATCCAGACTGGTCAAGGTAGGTTAACTATTGTTACAATAGTTTGACGATTGCACTCTCTTGCATTGCATTTAGCCTCTGGCACTTTGCACGATCACAAGTTTTACTGAGGTATGCTATGGATGATTTTGAGAGTTTGAGTTTGGAGCAGCAGTTCCGGCAGCGGGCTTTTGAGTCCATGGTTGCCCGGATGAACTTGGAGCAAGCTCAAGAAATTTTAGTGAAGCTGCACAAACACATGATCCTGCAGGAAACCACCTACAAGAACCTGTTACGAAATCAGTTGGCAGGTTAGGGGGATACAAGCTGGAGGTGCTCCCGGAGTCGGGTGATCAGATCTGTCACTTCGGGGAGATGGAGTCGGTAGCTGGTGGGGTGAACAATCAAGCGAGCCGTGCTGGTGAAGAGGCATTCTCTTTCTATCAGCCCATTCTCTTGCAGGGTTCGCCCTGTGGCCACCAAATCCACAATAGCTTCAGCCATACCCGTGATCGGGCCAAGTTCCACCGAGCCGTAGAGAGGAATCAACTCCACGGGCAAGTCGATTTGATTGAAATACTCGGCTGCGCAGCCAACAAACTTCGATGCCACCCGGGCATAGGGAGGGAGCTCCACAGCTGATTGGTAGGGGCTGTTGTGGGGAACAGCCACAGACATGCGGCAATGCCCAAACTGCAAATCCAGAATCTGAGCCACAGTCCCCGGTTGAGTCAAGGCGGCTCGCTCTCGGAGGACATCATAGCCAACAATACCGAGCTGCGCCTGGCCATACTCCACATACACAGGCACATCTTGATTACGAACCAAGAGGGCTTCGTAGGTGTAGGGATTGGGACTCGTGGCAGAGGTGAGCCGCAATAACCGATTCGCCGGATCGAGAAACTGGGCAAAGTCTAGCCCAATCTTCTGGAGGAGATGGATGCTGTCCGCAAGTAGGGATCCCTTCGCTAGGGCAATGGTGATCATCGGTTGATCATCGATAGGGAGCTACTTCGTGCCAGCGACAACACTGAGGATCCCATAGCCAAGGGCAATACCCACCAGGGTCATGACAATGGCAATTCCAGCCGTTGTGAAAATTTCGCTAGCCATAGGGTTTTGGATAAATAACTATCAACAATTCAATTGTAAATCATGGGAGGGAACTTAGGGTTGGACAGCCACCCCGGAGCACTTCTAGGTCTTCTTCATCAAGGGGAACTGGGGTGCCACTGCGGATCAACTCAGCAAAATCTTCATTGGGGATCATGATACACAGGGCGTAGAGGCGGGTGTTGCCAGTGTTGCGAATTTCATGGATCCCCCTGGGGGGCACAAGGATACTGTCTCCAGGGCGCAGAGGGATGGCTTTGCCGTCACAGATGGCAACTCCTTCCCCTTTGAGGACGAAAAACATTTCTATGGCTAGGGAGTGTTGGTTTGGGGGTGTTTTGCCGCCCACATCAAAAATTTCCACACAAAAGGTGAGGGAAACATCAGCAGTGGTTTGGTCAAAGACAATGGCTAAGCGATTTGTGTCGTGGGGACTAATACGATAGGCTTGGTAGTCCTGCACAGATCGCACCACAGGAATCACGCATTGAGAAAAAGGGGGCGGGGCAGAGGCAGATAAGTGAGCAGAAGTGGATGGAGACAACGCTGTTTTGACCATGACGACTCACTCTTTAGCTTGGCTACCCCTCCCGTTTTAGTAGATCCCTTTACCTTTGCCCGTCCATCACAAACAAAGATATAAATCTTTATATTTCTCAGAATTCTTGAGTGTGAGTGTCTTACTACGTGGGTTGATTGGAGTTTCCTACAAATCCTAGAGACCCTGGCCTAGGGCAATACCCATTTCAAGCGCTAAGAACCCTCCTATTGGGCTACCTAATCCATAAAGTAGTGCCTGCCTGTTGTAACCAACCTTCAAAAGGGTTGAGAAATCTAGCATATAGGTTGAAAAGGTAGTGTAAGCCCCTAAAAAACCAACTATGGTTAAATCATTTAGCCATTGATCGGCATTCATTGCCTGCAAAACCGTTGTCAAGAACCCCATGCCAAAAGCACCAGAAAGATTGATCAATAGTGTGCTCACAGGAAAATTATCATTAAATCTTTTTCGCGCACAAATAAGACTTAGATAATAACGGCTCAATGCACCAGGGATTGCGCCCAATGCAATCCATACTGGGAAGAAATCAAATGTCTCCATCAGTTTTATCAATCCCTCTTAGTTTCTTGACAACCCACTCTGCCAGAGTAATACCCAGACGCAGACTGATAAATCCTAGCAACACACTCCCTATCCAGTAAATTAAATCTGCTTGTATATGCTTCTGAAATAGAAGTTTAGCGCTATCAAGTTCATAACTTGAAAATGTAGTGTATGATCCTAAAAATCCATTCAAAATCAATAATCGTAAGTCAGGATGAAAGTTGAGTGCCTGTTCCAATGAGAGCACGGCTAGAAGCCCCATGACAAAGCATCCAGTTATGTTAACAACTAGGGTGCCGTAGGGTAAATGACTATTCACCCAGTGTCCGATCCACAACCCTACATAGTAACGGCATACAGCGCCCGCAGCTGCCCCCATTGAAATTGCCACAACAGTCCGTATTCCAGGCTGTTTGAACATGATCAGACCCTCCAGTTGATGCTAGTTGATGCATCGGCAGGCTACCCAAGCAATCTTTTCTCCATTTATCGAAGAAATCATGGATCATTAAAATATTTTTTCCTTAATCGAAATAATCACAACTGCTGTGGTACTGCTCTCTAGAAGAAGGCATCTCGATAAGGAGACCTCAAATCCCTATGATAAATCAGTTTCTAGGGACTTCTTCTACTTGAGATGATACACTCTGTCTGTCCTTGAAGAACAAGGCTGTAAAGTCTATGCTAAACTTGCCTCGCCTGTTTCGGGAGAGGGGGCGGAGTGAGAGTCACTATTCAAGAGTGAATCGACATGACTGTGCGTACAATCTAAAGTTTTTATATCAACCATCCCTGGCTGCGACCAAGTCTTGGCTGGGACGATGATGCCACTGATGCAAAGCTGCTTGCAACTCTTGGCTGAGTTTCTCGGTCATCAGGATGGTCTCGTACAGGGTTTGGGCTTGGGCACGGATATGGGGCTGGTCATTGCAGAGTTGCTGCCAAGTCGCCATGAGAGCCGCCAATACATGCTGTCCCTCGTGGATCCCGTGGTGCAAAGCGCTGTGGCTGACATGAAGGTCTTGGCACTGCTGCACGAGGGTCTGCCCCAGGGTTTGACTGTGGGTGAGAGCTTGAGTAGTACTGACTACATGGCTGGTGCTGGTTTCCACCACAGTCGTGATGTCGCTGGCCTGTTGCTGCACATCCCGAGTCCGGCTAGCAATCTGCTGAGCCAGTTCTCCCACTTGTTGCGCGAGACGGCGGACTTCTTCAGCGACCTGGCGGAACCCTTGCCCTTGTTCGCCCGCCCGGGCCGCCTCAATGGCAGCATTAAAGGCCAGCAAATTGGTGCGGTCAGCAACATCCAAAACCACGGCGATCATCTGGGCGATGTCTTGTACGGATTCCCCCAAGCGCTTGGTTTGTTTGGCTGTATCGGCAACGGCACTGCGGATCCCCCCCAGAGCTTGGTGAGCTTGATGCAAAAGTTCCTGTTCTTGGCCCAAGGTGGTGGTGGTGGCGCTTAGAGTAGTCAAGATGCCAGCGCTCGTCGTCTCCAGCATGGTGAGGGAGGTTGAAAGAGAGGAGCTCGTCTCTAGGCTGGAGCGCATCTGATCCTCTGAGGTTCCCAGCTCCAGAATCAGCCCTTTACTGGCAGAAGATCCCTGCTGAAGTTGGGTCACCAAGGACTGGCTGAGGTCACTCACCTGGCTAAACCACTGGCGCAAGCGACTGAGAATCGCATTCAGGGCATCAGCCAGGGATCCCAGTTCATCCTCACTGACGGGGGCGGTTGTGGTCAGATCCCCCCGTTGGGCAGCATCCATGGCCAGGATGAGGTTCATCAGGTTTTCTTGGAGGCGCTGGCTCTGGGACTGCTGCCCAAGCATGGTCTCTTGCTGACGACTGAGGAGGGTCTGTAACTGGTCTTCTTGTTGGGCCAGCCGCTGCATCAGGGTATTGAGTCCTGTGGCCAGATCCCCGAGGCCATCTGTTTGCTCAAGAAGAATGGGCTGTCGGGTTGTCACCGCATGGTTGAGTTGGGCAATCACCTGGACTTGGCGATTGCTAAGGACAAAGGCGATTCCCCCACCCAGAATTAAGACCCCCACTAAGGCTCCTACCCCTCCCCAATAGCTGCCCCAGCGCAGGGCCGTCATCGGGATCCCCCGTACCAGCAGCATTACGGGATCCCCATTGGCATCGTTGCGGGTCTGGGTAGCCACCGCCAGGGTTTGCCCAGCCAGGCTGAGGGTACCCTGCCACATCGGTGCTGCGGTCAGCCTGGGGATCTGAGGGGTGAGATCAGCCCCCTCTGCCCCCACTGTGACCACGGGTTGCCACCCGCCCCCTGTACCACGGGCAAACACTGCTACTATCCCATCTGCTTCCCTGGGTAACTGCCCCAGTACCCCCTGGAGGAGAGCAGGTTTTTGATTGATCAGGGCAGCCAGAATCCAGGTTCCCAGGACTGGAGCCTCTTGGGGGTTAGGACTTTGGGGATCCCGCACCGGAATGATCACGGCCTGCACCAGTCCCTCTTGATTGCTAAACCCAGGGGGCAAAGGACTTTGGGCGTCCACAAAGGTTTGCCAGGGTATTATGGCCAGGGCTTGCTGGGGTTGTCCTTCTTCTAGGGCTTTTTGAATGAGGGGATCGAGGGAAGCGGGAGCAAAGGTTTGGCCCAAGCGCTGAATACTACTGACAATTTGCCGCCCTGGCGTGATCAAGACCCCTAGTTCTAGGTTGTTTGCCTGCATCTGCTCCTGAATGAAACTCTCCAGAAAAGGGGTCGGCACTTCCAAGCGGAGGGTGACACTCACATCTGGGTGTTGCACCGCTGTTTGAGAAAGGGCCACAAGCCGATCCCCTTGACTTTGGTAGGCAGCTTGAATCAGGGTCAGCTCCGTTTCGGCCTGCTGCTGCAACTGAGCCACCAGGCTGGCCCGCGTCAATAGGGATCCCCCCAGGGCCAGAGCCAAGATCCCCAGCCCCGTGCTGCAACCGAGGATCAGGGCCTGTTGTTGCCGCAGGGTGAGTCGTTGCCACCAAGGAGGAGATACCATAAGGGAACTTCCACAGTTCTGCCCCGATTATAGGAGGCGAGTTGGATTCGGTCACCCCAAGGCAGACTTTCGGGGGGGAATCGCCGATAATAAACACAGACCATGTACGAGGGATCCCTTGTTAACCCTTGGCGTCAACATCGATCATGTGGCGACTCTGCGCCAGGCCCGGCAAACCGTAGAGCCGGATCCTGTGGCCGCGGCGGTTTTGGCAGAACTGGGAGGAGCAGATGGCATTACGGTGCATTTGCGGGAAGACCGGCGGCACATTCAGGAGCGGGATGTGCAACTTTTGCGGCAAACGGTTCGCACCCACCTGAATCTGGAAATGGCAGCGACCGAGGAGATGGTGGCCTTTGCCCTGGCTTGCCGCCCCGATTATGTCACCTTGGTGCCGGAACGCCGCCAGGAAGTCACCACCGAAGGGGGGCTGGATGTAGCCGGGCAGCCAGAGCGGATCACCGATGTGGTCACAGAGCTGCAAACCGCCGGGATCCCGGTGAGTTTGTTTATTGACCCGGATCCCGTTCAGATCATGGCGGCAGCGCGGGCCCAAGCGCGGTGGATTGAATTACATACGGGGCGGTATGCTGCGGTCACCGGTGAAGCCCAAGCGCAAGAACTCCAGATCCTCCAAAAAGCAACGCGCCAAGCCTTGGATGTTGGCTTACGGGTCAATGCTGGACATGGTCTCACTTACAGGAATGTGGGACGGGTGGCAGCGATACCAGGGATGGAGGAATTAAATATTGGGCACAGCATCATCAGTCGTGCCGTCTTAGTTGGGTTAGAACGGGCGGTACGGGATATGAAACAGGCAATGGGGTTAGCGGGATGAGTTGGGATACAGAGACGAGTGAGCAACACTTGGATCCCCAGGAAGTGGAGCGGCTGTTGGATCTGTTGCCGGCGGGGATGCGGAGCAGTGTGGAGGTGGTGGCGGCCCCGGATCGGCAGACGCGGATTATCAAGGGGCGGCGGCTTTTTCCCTGGCGGAACCGACTGCGGCTCTCGATCAAGCCCTACGAATGGCGGCAATTTACCCCCAATCAACGGGCCAGTTTATTCCTGCACAAGGTGGGCTATCACAGTTGGGCCATGACCCGCCAGATGGATTTTTACATGGCTTTGGCGGCCTTTGGCGGGGTCAGTTTGGCGGTGGAATCTGTGCAGCAGGATCCCATTGGCATTGCGGTTTCTGGGGGGCTGAGCAGTTTGGCCCTGTGGCAGTGGCGGCAGGATCAAACCAATGACCGCCGCCTGCTGGCCGCCGATGCCTATGCTGTAGACCGGTTGGTCTTGCGGGGGATGAGTCGCTGGCAAGCGGTGGAAGCCCTAGGGCAAGCCCTGCATGTGGAGGCCCATTTAGAAGGGCGATCCGGCAACGATTTACTGGATATTGTCCGCTACCAAAACCTCAAACGCCTGGCGCAACGGCCTGCCGAAGATATTGTCCTCAGTTAGTCCGCCCCTTGCCCCTGCCCTGCCATGAAAATTATTCCCCACTGGATTGACGGCCGTCCCATTGCGGGATCCCCGACTCTGCCTGTGTATAACCCTTGGCTGGGCCAGGTTACTGCCCAGGTGAGTGTGGCCAGGGCCGAGGTGGTGGAGCAAGCGGTGCAGGGGTGTTTGCGGGTGGGCACCGACTGGGCACTGCTGCCCCCGGTACGCCGGGCCAAGATCCTGTTTCGCTTTCGGGAAGTGCTGCAGCACCACAGTCAGTCTCTTGCCGAGCTCATCAGCCAAGAACACGGCAAACTGGTCAGTGATGCCCAGGCCGCTCTGCAACGGGGACTTGAAGTGGTGGAATATGCCTGTGGGATCCCCCATCTTTTGGGTGGGGTGTTTAGTGAGAATGTGGCCCGCCAGGTGGATAGCTATTCCCTGCGCCAGCCTGTGGGGGTGTGTGCGGGCATTACCCCCTTTAATTTTCCGGCTATGGTGCCCCTGTGGATGATCCCCATTGCCCTGGCCTGCGGCAATACCTTTGTCCTCAAGCCTTCGGAACGGGATCCCTCGGCGGCAATACGCTTGGCGGAGCTATGGCAGGAAGCAGGGTTACCGGATGGGGTTTTGCAGGTGGTGCAGGGGGATCGGGAAACTGTCTCCCATCTGCTGACCCACCCCCACATTAGCGCCATCAGTTTTGTCGGTTCGACTCCGGTGGCAGAACAGGTCTATCGCACCGGCACAGCTCATGGCAAACGGGTGCAAGCTTTGGGTGGGGCCAAAAATCACCTGGTGGTCATGCCGGATGCGGATTTGCAGCAAGCCTGTGCCGCCCTGATCGGCGCCGCCTATGGTTCGGCGGGGGAGCGGTGCATGGCCGTCGCCGTGGCGGTGGCCGTGGGGAGCAGTGGGGATCCCTTACTGGAGCGGTTGATTCCCCAAGTGCAACAGGTTCGTCTCGGACAGGATATGGGCCCTTTGGTGACCCAGGCCCATCGTCAGCGGGTCATGGATTTCATCGCTAGCGGCGTGGAGGAGGGAGCCAAGCTGGTGGTGGATGGACGGCAGGTGCCCCCACCCGATTCCTATCCCCAGGGCTATTGGTTGGGAGCGAGCCTGTTTGACCAGGTGACCCCCAAGATGAGGATTTACCAGGAAGAAATCTTTGGGCCGGTGTTGGTGGTGGTGCGCGTTCCTGATCTGACCGCTGCCCTGGAGCTGGTCAATACCCATCCCTATGGCAATGGGGCGGCGATTTTTACCCGCGATGGGGGCAGTGCCCGGGAATTTGTCCACCAGGTGCAATCAGGCATGGTGGGGGTGAATGTGCCGATTCCGGTGCCCATGGCCTGGCATAGCTTTGGGGGCTGGAAAGCCTCACGCCTAGGGGATCTGGGCATGTACGGCCCCGATGGGATCCAGTTCTACACCCGCCTCAAAACTGTCACCAGCCGCTGGCCCCATTCGGGATCCCTTGTACAACAGGATTTTGTTATGCCCACCACCCGATCCTAGTGGTCTATGTCCAGTAACCAGATCATGTTCCACGTAGCAGGAGAATCTGGGATCCCTCGTCATCTGCCCTGACTCACCCTAGGAAGAGGATAAATCGAAATAGAGTTATTTCGGTTAGTCATGAAACCTACTGAGTCTGATGGTTCTCCTGGCCCAAGCGCATAAAGTATAAAGCTTTTTGCATAACTCTAACCCTGCTCTTGAACACATTCGCCCTCACCCCCGCCTCCTCTCCCAGAACGGGCGAGGGGAGTTTGGCATCAAAATCTTGTCTTGCAAGTAAACTGTGAAGAATTCCCTCCGGCTTCTGGGGCATGGCTGAAATCTCCATCCCCTGGCATGATCAGGGCAGGAATTGGCAGGGATGCATGGTGCGCTGTGATGGTCGTGCTTGGGATCAAATCCGCCCGTTGTCTTTGCAGCGGGGCTTTACGCGCACAGCACCGGGTTCAGTCCTGGTGCGCTGGGGAGAAACCCATGTCTTAGTCACCGCCACCATTCAGGAAGAAGTCCCCCCCTTTCTCAAGGGACAGGGATCCGGCTGGCTGACGGCAGAATACCGCATGCTACCGGGATCCACCACCCCCCGCCAACCCCGGGAAACCACGAAACTCTCTGGGCGCACGGCCGAAATCCAGCGCTTCATCGGGCGCAGCCTCAGGGCAGGACTGGATCTGCAAGCCCTGGGATCCCGCACCATCACGGTAGATGCCGATGTCCTTCAGGCTGATGGGGGCACCCGCACCGCGGCCATCACCGGCGGCTATGTGGCTGTGCAGGATGCCATACAGTATTTGCGCCAGCAGGGAGTCTTGACCCAATCCCCAGTGATCCATGGGGTGATGGCGGTCTCCGTAGGCATTTGCCAAGGGCAGGTGATGGTGGATCTCTGCGCCCCCGAAGATAACCACGCCAGTGTGGATATGAATATCGTCCTCACTCACCAAGGGGACTTGATCGAGATCCAGGGCACCGCCGAGGGATCCCCCTTTAGCCTTGGGCAATTGCAAGAGCTGGTCAGCCTGGCCCAACGCGCTGGCGAGGCAATCAAGACCCGACAAGAGGAATGCCTCCGCGCAGATACCTAGCTGACTTTTGTAAAGATACTTAACATTTTTTCAGAATTGCCTCGTTTATTCTGGATCCTAGGATTTTTTTAATAAACACACTTTTGGGCTACCACTACCTGCGGCTGGGTGGTGGATGGCTGAGCAGTGATTTAACAGTGATCTAACCGTTGAGGAGGCACCGTGGCACAGAGTTTGGCATTGGCATTACGAGAAGGCACTCAAAAAGCCCATACGATGGCTGAAAATATGGGCTTTATTAAGTGTTTTTTGAAAGGGGTGGTGAATCGGGCTTCCTACAGCAAGTATGTGGCGAATTTTTATTTTGTTTACAGTGCTTTAGAAGCTGCCATTACGGAAGGGCGGGAGCACCCGGTGGTGGGCAAGCTTTACTACCCAGAATTGTGGCGTAAAGCTAGTCTGGAGCAGGATTTGGTGTATTTTTGCGGGGAGAACTGGCAGAATACCATCACCCCATCTGATGCCTGTCAGGTCTATGTGCGTCGGATTCAGGAGATTGCCCAACGGGATCCCGTTTTGCTGATTGCCCACACCTATACTCGTTATATTGGTGACCTTTCCGGGGGACAAATCCTGAAAAAAATTGCCCGGCGAGCGATGAATCTACCCCAGGGTATGGGGACAGCTTTTTATGATTTTGAGTTGATTGAGCATGAGGGGAAGTTCAAGAAGCAGTATCGGGCGATGTTGGATGACCTCAATCTGGATGAAACCACCATTGAGCGGATTGTGGCGGAAGCAAACTATGCTTTTAAGCTGAATATGGATTTGTTCCGGGAGCTGGAGGGGAACTGGTTGTTATCGATGCTGCGGCTGGGCTGGAATAGTCTGCGCAGTCAGTTTGCTGGTAAGTCTGGCTCTTCGGCGGCGGCGGCTTCCTAGGGCAGGTGGCCTTGATCATTATTTCGCTTCAATATCTCTCCCTTTTTTGGGAGGGAGTTGAGGGGTGAAATGTTGTCCGGCTGTTTGCCAGGGCTATCTTTGCCGCTGTTGGATAACTGGAGTCTGATCGGCATAAAAGCTAGACTCAGGTTTTGATTGGGATCCCTGCTTTTCCCTGGGGGGATTTTTTTTCGCTTGCCAAGATGGGCTGGAGGCGGGGATGGGTGGGAGCGGCCCAGATCACGGTTTCGTGGGTATAGACGACTGTGCCGGGGGGGGATCCCTTGGGTTTGTGGACGTGGTGGGGGCGGGTGTAAACAACCGGGACTTGGTGGCTGTGGCGGGCGCGGCTGAAGTAGGCGGCTAGATCCGCGGCTATTTGCAGGTCTTCGCTGGCGGGGACCTGACCGGGCTGCAAACGCAGAAGGACGTGGCTGCCAGGGATTTCTTGGGCGTGGAACCACCAGTCCTGACGCTGGGCGTGGCGGAAGGTGAGGCGGTCGTTGTGGAGATTGCTGCGGCCCACCCAGATGGGGATCCCTGAGGGGGTATGAAATTCGCGGAAGGGGGGGGGGGTGGGGGCGGGGCGGGAGGGGGAAGGGGGGAGATACCCCTGGCTAGCTAATTCTTCTCTTAGTTCCCGCAGGGTCTCTAGGTCATCTTCATCTCGATAGGTGTGCAGATCCTGGAGGATCACCTCAACGCTGCTGAGATAGCTGATTTCAGTCTGGACAGTCTCTAAAAGGGGGCGGAGGTGTGCTTGGGCGCGTTTACTTTTGCGCTGATGGTTGTAGTACTGCTCGGCATTGCCAATGAGAGTTTTGTCCGGCTGCAAGGGAATGATCACGGGATCCCCGCTGGCAAAATCAGGGAGGGTGATCTCTGCTCGCCCAAGGGTTTCCTGGTGGGCGTGGGCCATGAGCAGATCGGCCCAGCGGCGGTACTGTTCCCCTTGCCGGGATTCCTGGAGCATCCGCTCAAATTCCTGTTGGCGTTGCTGCCGCTTTTCCAGGAGATGCTGGACTTTTTGCAGTAAGGGCTGCCGTTGGCTGGCAAAGATCTGCTGCTGCCGAAACTGCTCGTAATAATCCTGAATCAGGCTCTGGAGGGGTTCGGGATCCCCCGTCCCCACCAAGGTGTAGCCCCAAGGGGTGCGTCTGGGGATAAAGACTGAGTGCTCCAGAGCTGTTAGCCACCTTTGCCAACCGTGATAGAGCCGCTGCCAGTCCTGGGGGGAAAGGTCAGTAATGGGATAATCCTCCGGGATCCCAAGGGTATGGCTCCACGCCTGGATAAGACTGCGGCTCACCCCGCGATAGGTCTTCAGGAGTCGGGATCCCCAAGGCCCAGGGATGAGAGACAGGCGCTCCTGCCAGGATTGTCGAGATTCTGTCAACACAGGGATCGTTGCCACCAAAGCCGGCGGAGGGTCATAGGGGATCCCTACTTGTACCGGACGAACCCGGGACTGCCGTTCACTCACCCCATGCCCACAGGCAACAATCATGCCCTCGGGATCCGCCAGCACCACATTGCTGTATTTCCCCATGATTTCCAGAATCAACCGCCACTGCACCTCCCCCTCCGGTCGGGGCGCCCAGTGCCATTCCACCACCCGCTCCCAGGGATCCCGATGCACCATGGCTACTAGAGCCAATCCCTTGAGGCGCTGCAAACTTTGACCGAACTGGAAAAGCTCCGTTTGCTTCGGGGGCGGGGATCCCTGATGTAAGCGAGCCAGTTGGGGATGCCAGCACAGGGTCAGCCACCCCCGTTCCGCCAGGGTACGGAGGCAAAAGTGTACCGTCCAAAGGTCGGTTTGGACCACCGTTTCTAGCCGTGCTGGCAGCCAGCGGCGACACAGATCAGCATGAACAGCCCGTAGAGCGGTTAAGTCAAAGGGTTGCATGGGATGGGCTTTTCTCAACTAACAAGTCGGCGGGGGCATGGTTTCTCCGGATCCCCAGCTTAGTCATCATTTCTCAACATTTCTACTCCCCTCCCCGGCTCCTTTCCCCCAGTGAACAGGAGAATTTGGAAGTCCTCAATCCCTTGTTTCTCAGTTAAAGCCTGAAACTAATACTCAAAACAAGTAATAATAGCTACATATTATTGACCTAACATAGGCTGTTTTTCCCGTATCAATGCCTTTTCACTGTCGTTGAAGATCTTTCAATCCTGTAAGTCTCCCTGATAATTAACCTAATAATTACCTGCTCTTAATCGTTTTATCATTCTGTTCACAGTATCTGTGTAAGCAAATTATCTGTTTGAAACTTGATGCTCTGGAAACGTTTGGCTTTAACGGCGGTCTCTCTCCTGTGTGTGGTGGCCTGCAGCAGCAGTACTGGTACAGCGCCCTTTCAAGCGACTGAAGTTCAGATCACGGGAGCCTTGGTAGACACTTTATCAGGCTTAGGGGGAGCGGAACTTTTGGATGTCACCCCTGATGGCCGCACAGCCCTGGTGGTTGGAGCAGAAACCATCACCGCCGTCAATATTACACATCTGAATCTTTATCTCTAGCCATTAGCCAAGATCAGACAATATCGATATATCGATATATTGTCTGATTCATCGAAACAACGATAATAAAGAAAAAGCTGGTTCGACACTCACCTATTTCATCAAAGCCCGCACCGGAACTTGATGAACTTGACAAGGAACTCACCCGCAAGTCAACAATCCCGAACAATCCCCTGGTCACCAGCTAGGTTTCAACATTCATGAACCGACCAGCCACGGGTTCACGACTGACAGCCCCTCAATCGCGGCGAAGTCCTGCTCATTGCGAGTCGCCAAGCACAAACCATGGGTCAAGGCAATGGCAGCCATCTGGGCATCTTCGACGCTAATGGGACGACCCAGACGGGTGCGAGACGCTACGATAGCGGCGTATGTGATGGCTGCCTCTTCATCGAAAGGCAGGCAGCGCCCGGCAAAGTCTTCAGCGAACATCCCCCTAGCAGCCATCTGTAGCCCTAGCTTACGCTGCCCATCCGGCAACAAGGCAATGCCCAGTTCGATTTCAGCGCGGGTGACAGCACACACCCATACTTGGTCCGAAGGCTGGGCATCAAGCCACGCCACCACCTCAGTATCAGGCATCGGCCGCATGATCTCGGACAACACATTGGTGTCCAACAAAATCATGCAGTCGTTTTCCACTCAGGTGCTGTTCGCGGTTGCGATCTGGGGGGGATGGGCAAGTCCGCTCCCACACCACAAAAGCGACTGACCAAACGTTGCCCCAAGCCGGTGGTCTGGACAGGCTTAGCTAGGGCCTGACGCAAAATGACGCGCGCCTCTTCTTCCATCGATCGACCATGACATGCGGCTTGTATCCGGAGAGCTGCTTTCAGATCATCATCGAGATTGCGGATTGTCAACGTCGCCATGCAAGCTCCCAATTTGTCAATGACAGCAGTGATTACATTGTAGTCATTGCAATCTCAGAAGGCAAGTGAGCGAGGAGATCCTCTCCCTGTTTAGGGGGGTGGTAGCCGAGGTGAACGCCATCTCGAAATACTGTCAGCGCCTTCAGGTCAGCGCTGGGCACTAGCCTTGTCAAGTTGGGAATGGCGGCTACAATTCACTGCGGGAGCGAAGTCGTTTTGAAGATGCTAGTTGCGTGTGCTGATTGTGTGAGATTGTGTGAGATTGTGTGAGCGTTTGTGAGGAGTTTTTCTATGCGTTATCTCAAGATTGCCTTGGTGGTGGTGGTGATGGCGGCGGGATCCCCAGGGTGGGCTTCTCTACCCAATACCACCGTAGATGAATTACTCGAAGAAGGTCGCGCTGCCGGTCAAAAAGAAATCGACCAAGGGCGTTATCCAGAAGTGGCCCGCCGGGCCGAATTTGCCTCCTACAGTTCTGCCTTTGCGGTTCTCTACAACCGTCTCTTAGGAGAATACCGCCCCATCCGCTCCCGCGACTTGCCCAATATGTACCAGTCCACCGTGCGCACCCAAGCCGGCTTTTATCAGGTCACCCGCACCGAACCCGTGTTGGATCAGGAAGTGATTAAGTAGGGGTTAAAGAATTTTCGGCGGGATCCCAGTATAGTAGGGGCGTTAGGGATCCCTGGAGCTATCATGAGCCAAGCGACTGCCGTGAAAAACTATGCCCTTGTAACGGCGGCTTATTGGGGGTTTACGCTCACCGACGGGGCCCTGCGCATGATGGTGCTGTTGCACTTTCACAAGCTGGGTTTTACCCCCATTCAGATTGCTAGTTTATTTCTTTTTTACGAAATTTTTGGGGTGATCACCAACTTTTTGGGGGGCTGGATCGGATCCCTATTTGGGTTGCGGCTCACCCTCTATGGCGGCATTGGGTTACAAATCGTTGGGCTGGTGATGCTGGGGCTGGTCAACCCTGAATGGCCGATACTGGGGCAAGTGGTCTATGTGATGGCGGCCCAAGCTCTCGCAGGCATTGCCAAAGACTTGACCAAAATGAGTTCCAAAAGTGCGATCCGTCTGGTGGTGCCCAAAGAAGCGGACTCCCGCTTGTTTAAGTGGGTAGCAATGCTGACGGGATCGAAAAATGCCCTCAAGGGTATTGGCTTTTTCTTGGGAGCAGCCCTCCTCCAGGGGTTCGGGCCCCTCTATGGAGAGATGATGGGGTTTCGGCTGGCCAGTTTTGTGCAGGCAGCCGTGTTGGCCGTGATTTTTTGTACCGGCGCTTTGCTCCCAGCCGATATGGGCAAAATTAAAAGTAAGGTGGCTTTTAAGCAGTTATTTTCCAAAAGTGAAGCCATCAATATCCTTTCGGCGGCCCGCTTTTTCCTCTTCGGATCCCGGGATGTATGGTTTGTAGTGGCTTTGCCGGTGTTTCTCTACGACACCCTGGGTTGGACTTTTATGCAGGTGGGTTCTTACATGGCCGCTTGGGTGATCGGCTATGGTATGGTGCAATTTTTGGCGCCGCAATTGCTGCGCAGCTACCGCCCGGGCCATGCCCCCAAAGCCCGCACCATTCAAGTGTGGACCCTAGCCCTAACCGGGATCCCTGGACTGATTGCCCTGGCGTTTATGGCTAACTGGGATCCCAATTGGGTGATTACGGGCGGGCTGATTGTCTTTGGCATTGTTTTTGCTTTTAATTCGGCGGTGCATTCCTATTTGGTTTTGGCTTATACGGAAGATGATGATGTTGCCTTGAATGTGGGTTTCTACTACATGGCTAACTCCGGTGGGCGCTTGCTGGGAACCATTACCTCAGGCTTGATCTTTCAGGTCTACGGGATTACAGGCTGCCTCTGGTTTTCGATGATTTTGATCCTGGCAGCGGGAATCTATTCCCTCAAATTACCGGATCCCACCCATGCCCCATCGGTGCTACCGGTGGGGGACTGAGTGTGGTTTACTGAGAATAGTCCCGTAAAGAATCTTCATGTTTATCTTGTGGTTGCTGGTGGCTCTGGTGGTGGTGGCTGGCGCTCTTTATGTGCTGACCCCCCGTCGTTATGAATCAGGAGATTCGGTTGCCAAAGCCTATGATGATTGGACCCGAGATGGGATCTTGGAATTTTACTGGGGTGAACACATTCACTTGGGGCACTACGGCAATCCCCCCCGTGCCAAGGATTTTCGTCAGGCCAAAGCAGATTTTGTCCATGAAATGGTGCGGTGGGGGGGTCTCGAAAACCTGCCCAAGGGCACCAAGGTTTTGGATGTGGGTTGTGGGATTGGGGGCAGTGCCCGGATTCTCGCCAGGGACTACGGTTTTGATGTGACTGGGATTACCATCAGTCCGCAGCAAGTGAAACGGGCCCAAGAGCTGACCCCACCGGGTGTGACAGCCCATTTTCAGGTGGATGACGCCATGAATCTCTCCTTTCCCGATGGCAGCTTTGATGTGGTCTGGTGTATCGAAGCGGGGCCCCACATGCCGGACAAGGCCTTGTTTGCCAAGCAACTGTTGCGGGTGCTTAAGCCAGGGGGCAAACTGGTCGTAGCGGATTGGAACCAGCGGGATGACCGCCAGAAACCCTTGAACGGGTGGGAGCGCTTAATTATGCGCCAGCTTTTGGATCAGTGGGCCCACCCTGCTTTTGCCAGCATCGAAGGCTTTGCTGAACTCCTGGAAGCCACAGGACTCACGGATGGCCCCGTGATCACAGGGGACTGGACCCAAGAAACCCTGCCAGCCTGGTTGGATTCCATTTGGCAGGGGATTACCCGCCCGGAAGGTATCATCAAATTTGGGATCCCTGGCTTGATGAAATCTCTGCGGGAAGTACCCACTTTTATATTGATGCGAATTGCTTTTGGATCAGGGTTGTGCCGTTTCGGCATGTTCCAGGCGGTACGGCGCTAGGCCCTTGAGTCCCCCTTCTGGCTGGGAGAGGAGCTGGGGGTAAAGTCAGCCTAGGCATGACCAGCAGAAAAATCTAGAGCTCCCAATGGGTTTGGGCTGCTAGCAGTTCCTCGGCAGCAGCGGCTGACAAGGGACGAGCGAATAAATAGCCCTGGCCGTAGTTACAGCCCATTTTTTTCAGCAGGGCTGCTTGGGCCACAGTTTCTACTCCTTCCGCAGTTACGGTCATGCCCAAGGTATCTGCCAAGGTGATGAATGTCTGCACAATACCAGTACTTTGGGGATTTTCGATGATGTCTGTGATAAAAGAACGATCGATTTTCAAATTGTGAATGGGGAGTTTTTTGAGATAACTCAAACAGGAATAGCCCGTGCCAAAATCATCCAAACATAGCTGCACCTTAAAGGTATCTAAAGCGTGGAGTAAATCAAAGAGATTTTGTGAGTTCTCTAAAAAGATACTTTCTGTTAATTCAAAAACCAAGTCCTGTCTGGGGATCCCGGCGAGAATCTGCTCGGTTTGGTGAACAAGGTCTGTTTGCAGCAGTTGCCGCACCGATAAATTCACACTCATGCGTAAGGGGATCCGGAATTGGTCTCGCCAGCGCTGCCATTGCTGAGTGGCTTCTTGCAAAATCCAGTACCCCAGGGGAATGATCAAGCCATTTTCCTCGGCAGCGGTGATGAACTGGGCCGGGGATAGCAAGCCCTGTTCTGGATGCTGCCAACGCACCAAGGCTTCAAACCCTGCCACCGTGCCGCTGTGCAGATGGATGATGGGCTGATAGAAAACCCGAAATTCTCCCCGATCCAGTCCCCGGCGTAAGTCCGTCTCCATTTGTAGGCGTGCTTGCGCTCGCTGGTGCATGGCTGGTTCAAAAACCTGAATCGAACCTCGTTTCTCCGCTTTCGCGGCGTACATGGCTGTGTCTGCATCCCGCAGCATCTCGGCTACAGTGCTATCCCCAGAGCTGAAAACAATCCCCATACTGGCAGTCATAAACACTTCTTGGGATCCCAGCCGAAAAGGGAGAGCCCAAATGGTTTGCAGGGCCTTGGCGAGATCATAGATTTCTTGGGGATCCCGCACCTGATCAGAGACCACCACAAACTCATCTTCTCCCACGCGACAGAGCAAGTCCTGGGAGCGGAGGTGGCTTTGCAGCCGCTGGGCTATGGCCACAAGCAGCTCATCCCCACGGGCATGGCCCAAGGATTCATTCACTACCCGGAAATGATCGCAATCCATGACCATCAAGGCGCAACAGGTTGTTTGACCTTGGCTGCGGCGGAGGCAATCCTCCAGCCATTCCTTGAGGAGGGTTTGATTGGGAAGGCGGGTGAGGGGATCAAAATAGGCAATCGCATGGAGTTTTTCCTGAAGGTGATGCCGCCGCTCGATTTCTTCGCGAAGTTGAGCGTTAAAGGCTTGGAGTTGCTCAGTGCGGTGCTGCACCCGGGCTTCGAGTTCTCGGTTGAGACAGTGCAAACCATTGCGGGTCTCATGCAGTTCGCGGGCGATTCTTTCATGGATTTTGCTTTGGGCCAGCAAAAGCTGATGCACATCCAAAAGCTGAAAGCGAGTTCCTGCTTCTGCCTGGATTTTGACCACAATCGGTTCATAAATCCGATGGGAGGGCCGCTGCAGCGAGAGTTGGGAGGCTTCCAGGATCGACGTGGTGCCCTCGATACACAAAATATCTTCCTGGAAAAACTCTAAAACGGCACGAATGGAGCGCTGGCTAAAAATATCGATGCTGTGGGGAAAACTGGTGATATGTTCATAAAAGCGCTGCCGGGGAATCATGCCCCCAAACTTACCTGCAACCACAATCAGGATTCCCGGTAACAGGGGCTTGTCTTGAAAGAGCTGCAGTACCTCCTGCCCACTGGCTGTGGCTTCTAGAGCGTCCTCATACAAAATCAAATCCTGAACTTGGGTTGCCGTAATCCACTCTGACCGCTCTGAAGCAATCTGTGGATCAGGGATCCCCGAAGAGGACTCCATGAAGACAACCATGGTAGGGCAGCGTGTTTGTACTGGCACATTTTAGTCAGGTGAATCGCTCTTAGTACAGATAAGTAGGATACATTCTGCTGCTTTTTGGTTGCTTCACTGCTGTTTTGGCAGTGACAGAGATCACTTTTGCTTCCCTGAATCATCTGCCTGTCTGAAAAGTTTAGGGGGTGAGGGATGCTGTCAGAGTCTGGGCATCGCTGACAAAGCCAAAGCATTGGCGGACATTGTAGAGGGTGGCCTGCCAGCAATACTCTGGGGAGGTGGTGGCGGTGCAGTCTTGCAGCAAGATACAGTCGTAACCGAGAAAGTTGGCATCTTGGAGGGTGGTGAGGACGCACTGATCCGCGTTGACCCCAGCAAAAAACAGAGTCGTGACGCCGCGATTTTTGAGAATGCTGTCTAAGGGGGTATCCCAAAATCCGCTCATGCGATATTTGTCCACCCACACATCCTCAGGTTCGATGGACAACTCTGCCACTACAGCGGCTCCCCATTCCCCTTTTGTCAGGACTTTGCCGTGGTGGAGGGGATCCCCCAGCCCAACTCCTGTACCGGTGGGATTGTAGACATGGAGATGGCTCGGGCTGATATTGGCAAGATCCGGGCGGTTACCCCAATTCACCCACAGAATCGGGATCCCGAGGGCGCGGAGGCGGGGCAGGATGGCTTGCAGGGGGGCAATGGGACGGCGAGCCGGGGTAATATCCACGCCGATGCTGGCGAGCCACCCTTGGGGATGACAAAAGTCGTTTTGCATATCGATCACCAGCAGGGCGGATTTGCGCAGATCCAGCCGCAGGGTTTTGCTGGTGGTGGGCAGGGTGATCACCAGGGGGGGTAGGGGCGGGCGGGAGAGATCCGCTGTGGTTTCGTCCACTGTCCAGGTGTGAAATCCTTTTCCCAGGTGTGCGCCCATAGGCTTCTCCATCAGATTTCTAGGTTACTTGTTTTGGTTCTTTTGGTTCTAACAAGGGCAATTCCACCACAAAGGTTGTTCCCTGCCCGACGCGGGACTGGACGCGAATCTGCCCCCCCAAAAAGTACACCAGTTGCTGCACGAGGGTCAGCCCCATACCAATGCCCCCCTGTTTGTGATCCCGGACGCGATAAAACCGCTCAAAAATCCGCGGTAGGTCTGCTGCCGGGATGCCGATGCCGGTGTCCCGGATTTCCAGGTGGAGATGGGTTGGATCGGGACAGTGAGCTGTTACCCAGATCCGCCCATTGACGGGGGTAGCCCGCAGGGCATTGTCCAGAAGTTGGACAATAATTTTGCGCACCAGCACAGGGACACTCCACAGCAAGGGCATTTCTGCCGGTACGCTATAGGCTAACATCACCCCTTTTTCTTGGGCCAGGGGCTGAAAAGTACTGACAATGGCGGGAATAAAATCTGGGATCACAATCGGCACCGGTTCAGCGTTTTTCATGTCCCCTAAGGTGGTTAATTCCACCAAACTTTGGATGAGACGATTTTGGCGGTCACATTCCTCTGAAATTACCTGCAAATAATGCTGACGCTGGCTGGGCTTGAGATTGGGCAGCTCTAGCAGTTTTACCGCCGTCTTAATACTGGTGACAGGATTACATAACTCCCGACTGAGGTTATGCACCAACTCAGTAATAAACCCTTCTTGGGGGATCCAATCCGGCTTTGGTGTCATCTCCCCCCCCTCAATCCTGCAACGGTCACCCTACCGCTCACTTTACTCAGGTTGCTTGGAGCCTGTCCAGTCTGACTAAACTCATAAAATCAAAATAAGCACCCTTAGCCCCAAATTGTTGGTTCTTTTCTGGTTAATTCCTTATCTTCTTGGGGGATCCCTATGGCCCGACTGCAACAACGCCGTCCCCACAATGTCAGCGGTGAATTTTATGTGGATAGCACCTGCATTGATTGTGATACCTGCCGGTGGATGGCCCCAACGGTGTTCCACGCTGTAGACGCACAATCCGCCGTTTTTCATCAGCCCAGGGATCCCGAAGAACGCCGCGCCGCCCTCCAAGCCCTCCTGGCCTGTCCCACCCAGTCCATCGGCACGGTTACCCCCCCGGCGGATATTCTCGGGATCCAACAGACCTTTCCCATTCCTATCCACGGGCCCGTGTTTCACTGTGGCTACCACGCCCGCTCGTCCTATGGAGCCGCCAGCTACCTGATCCGTCACCCGGAGGGCAATATCCTGGTGGACTCCCCCCGCTTTGCCCCTCCTTTGGTCAAAACCCTGGAAGCCTGGGGCGGGATCCGCTACCTCTTTCTCACCCACCAAGACGATGTCGCCGACCACCAAAAATTTCATGACCACTTCGGCTGTGAACGCATTCTCCACCAGGAGGACCTCAGCCTTGATACCCAGAGCGTGGAGCATCAGATCACGGGTCGGGATCCCGTGCCCTTGGGATCCGATTTGCTGATCATTCCCGTACCTGGGCATACCCGTGGGCACATGGTGTTGCTCTACAACGAGACCCATCTTTTCAGTGGGGATCATCTGGCTTGGTCTCCCCGGTTAGGACATCTCTATGCCTTTCGGGATGCCTGTTGGTATTCCTGGCGTGAGCTACAGCATTCTATGGCAGCGCTGGCACACTATCGTTTTGAATGGGTCTTACCAGGGCATGGACGGCGATTTCACAGTGATGCCCAAACCATGAAAGCACAAATGCAGCGGTGCTTGGCCTGGATGGCACAGGTGGCTTAAATTCTCTTCCATTCCCCATCGTGTTTGGGCTACCCTGCCAATCCCAGTCAAGCTCCCTGGTATCCTGAGAAAGATGTCAGACATTTGTTATGTTTCGCAATCTTTCTTCGTGGTTTTTGGGTAATCAGGCGCAACTGCGCTACGGGGTGGCGGTCAGCGATGTGGATGGGGATGGGCAGTGTGAGTTTGTGGTGGCAGGATTTGGTTGTGGCAACGAAGTCTGGCAGTGGAACGGTTCGAGGCTGGTGAATATTGTCGATCCCGTTTTAGCCGACCCCAGCCGGCAAGCCATTGGGGTGGCAGCCGGGGATCTGGATGGGGATGGCCGTGAAGAACTCTATGTCCTCAATACCGATACCTTTGGTGGCAGGAAACGTCTTGGGGATCGCTTGTTCAGCTACCAGGGATCCCACTGGCAGGATTTATTTTCCCTACCCCACAATCAGGATGCTCTGAATCTGACGGCGGGGCGGTCGGTCTTGGCTGTGGATCGCCTTGGCACGGGACGGTATGGATTTGTGGTGGCCAATTATGGTGGGCCCATGCGTCTTTATGAATTGGATCCCCAGGGCATGATTGCTGACGTAGCACCCCACGTTGGGCTGGCGTTGACCACCGGCGGCCGGGGACTGTTGGCGGCACCTCTTGTTTCCCAATACCTAGATATTTTCGCGGTGAATGAAAACAGTCCTAATTTTCTCTTTCGCCACCGCGGGGATGGTACCTACGAAGACGTGGCCGCCCTTTGGGGGGTTCGGGATCCCCATGAGCACGGGCGGGGCGTAGCCTTGGTGAGCCAGCCAGCGGGAGAAGAGTGGGATGTGGTCTATGGCAACTGGGAGGGACACCATCGCTTCCTCCACAAAACGTCAAAAGGCTTTCGGGATCAGGCCCCGGCTGCTATGGCTTCTCCTTCCCGGATTCGCACGGTGATTGCGGCAGACTTTGACAACGACGGCTACGAAGAGATCTTTTTTAATAATATCGGCGAACCGAACCGCCTCTTTGGCTGGCGGGAGGGGCTATGGCAAGCCCTCGATCCCGGCGAGGCTCTCGAACCCACCGGCTTGGGCACAGGGGCCGCTGTCGCGGACATTGACGGGGATGGGGTCTTGGAACTGCTGATAAGCCACGGAGAATCGGGCCGACAGCCCCTCACCCTCTACAAAGCTGTCAATCCCCACTCTGCCTGGATCCGTGTTCAGCCCCTCACCCCTGCGGGATCCCCAGCCCGCGGCGCCGTTGTGGTGATCCAAACCCCTCAAAGACGGCAGCAACGGGTGATTGATGGCGGCAGTGGCTACCTTTGCCAGATGGAGCCAGTGGCCCATTTTGGTCTCGGAAAGCAGACTCAGGTGGAGTGGCTGCTGATCCGCTGGCCCGATGGTGTCACTCACAAGGTCCTCAACCCAAGGATCTGTCAAACCCACGTTATTTCTCATCCTTGAGCCGACACCCTCACCATGCGACAATGCCAGGGAGGGCAGATGGGAGAAACACGATGGCAGCACATCCAGGACAAAACGGCATTGTCTTTGGCACCGATGGCTGGCGAGGGTTGATCGCTGACGACTTCACCTTTGCCAATGTCCGCAAAGTCACCCGGGCCATTGCCGCCTACCTCAAAACCGCCTATCACCCCAGCCGTCCCGTATTGATTGCCTACGACACGCGTTTTCTCGCAGATGCCTTTGCCCAAACCGCGGCCGAAGTCCTCGCTTCTGAAGGCTGGACAGTTCAGGTTACCGACCGCGACTGCCCAACTCCTGTGATTGCCTATGCTGCCAAACACCGTCAGTCCGCCGGGGCACTGATGTTTACCGCCAGCCACAATCCCGCTCCCTACTGCGGCATTAAATACATTCCTGATTACGCTGGCCCAGCCACCCCCGACATCACCGATGCCATTGTCTCGGAAATCCCTGTGGCGAGTGAAGCCATTCCCTGTACAATCCCCAGTGAGCAGATCAGCCATTTTGATCCCCGTCCCGAATACCTTGCATTTCTCTACAGCCAACTGGACCTAGACATCATGCGTCGGGCCAAGCTGAAGGTGGTTTATGATGCCCTCTACAGCACGTCGCGCGGCTATGTGGATGAGGTTTTACGCCACTGTGGCTGCGACATCGAAGTCCTCCATGCCCATCGGGATGTCTTGTTTGGCGGAGGGATGCCCGAACCCAAAGGGGAACAGTTGCTGGAACTGGTGTTGCGGGTGCAGGAGTCCGGCGCCAATCTGGGTCTAGCTACCGATGGGGATAGCGACCGCTTTGGCATTGTGGATGAAACCGGCACCGTCTTGACACCCAACATGGTTCTGCTGGCGTTGGCAAAACACTTGGTGAAAAACCGTGGCAAAAGAGGGGCTATTGTTCGTACTGTAGCCACGACCCATCTTTTGGATATTTTGGCTGAGCAGTATGGTCTGGAGATTTATGAAACAGCCGTGGGCTTTAAGTACATCGGTGAAAAAATGCGGCAAATCCCTGTGTTAATCGGCGGGGAGGAGTCTGGCGGATTGAGTGTCCTGGGGCATATTCCTGAAAAAGACGGGGTGTTAGCGGATATGTTGATCGTGGAAATGCTGGCCTACGAAGGGAAACCCCTCAGTCAAATCGTGGCTGAAGTGGTAGCCGAAGTGGGCGGCCCCTTGATCAACCACCGCTTGGATCTGCACCTGAGTAACCCCCACAAACTCGCGGTGATGACCGCGTTCAAAACCAATCCCCCCACCAGTGTAGCCGGAATGACTGTGCAAGAAGTTAGCACCAAAGATGGGGTGAAGCTGTATTTGCAGGATGGTTCATGGATTCTCCTGCGTCCTTCTGGTACCGAACCCCTGCTGCGGGTCTATATGGAAGTGCGCACCGCCGCCCAGCAAGCTGCTATTACAGAAGCCATGCAAGTCCAGATCGCCGCCCTCAAGCCCTAGCTAAGCCCTAACTAGTTAACTAGTTTGGGAGTATTATCTTGGCTGGTCACTCACACAGCTCCAAGCCTGAAACTGGCTCACGATCCCTGGGCCTCTGCTAAGATAGAATCCACCTGAGGGCTGTTAACTCAACGGTAGAGTACTACCTTGACACGGTAGGAGCAATTGGTTCGACTCCAATACAGCCCATCCCCTCAAAACCTCATCAAATCAAGGGTCTCAGGGATCATCAGGGATCCCGATTCCCCTCATTTTCTCCCTGGGTAGCTTAA
>Ga0272446_1000781_pt1 | contig 48427 bp, 41 predicted proteins | sample YNPCB0061_FD_194587 | JGI IMG/M metagenome (GOLD analysis project Ga0272446, IMG submission 194587) | Hot spring microbial mat communities from Yellowstone National Park, WY, United States - YNP-CB-006-1 | ecosystem: Environmental > Aquatic > Thermal springs > Hot (42-90C) > Sediment | place...
CAAGCGGCAGATCCCCGATTTCATCGAGAAAAATGCTTCCGCCCGAGGCCGCCTCGAAGCGTCCGGCACGGTTCTGATAGGCCCCTGTGAAGGCTCCCTTGACGTGTCCGAAGAGCTCGCTTTCCAGCAGCGATTCGTTCAACGCGGCACAATTGACCTTGATGTACGGTTTGTCTTTGCGCTTCGAATGGCTGTGAACGGCCTGAGCCACCAGCTCCTTTCCCGTGCCGCTTTCGCCGAGGATCAGCACCGGAGCATCGGTGGCCGCCACGTTGCGGATCATGTCGAAGACCTGAAGCATCGATGCGGAAGAACCGATGAGTCCCGAAAAGCCGCTTTCCGAATCAAGTTCCTTTCGAGCCTGTTGGAGCAGGTTCTCTTTGATGATCAGCTCGGAAATGTCCGTCATGGTTTCGACGGCCCCGATCAGCCGTCCATCGGCGTCTTTTAAAATGGATGCGTTCTTGATGATCGGCACGGTTCGGCCGTCTTTTCGGATGAGCGTGCTTTGCTGCTTTTTGAGGAAACCTGTGCTGAAGAGCTTGCACCAATGCCTGCCGTCTCTTTCGCGCACCATGTGACAGGCATTGCAATTGAGAGCGGAGCAGGGGCGACCGATCAGCTCGCTACGGTCGAATCCGGAAATGACTTCAAGCCCGTGGTTGACAGAGAGAATGACCCCCGTCCGATCCACGATCATGACGCCATCCTGGATCGTTTCGACCACGGTTTTCCAGTAGCGGTTGAGTTCCTGTTCCTGCATGATCGGGCGCCCTTCGATAGAAGATTGGGGGGAAAAGAGTCTGATCAGCTATAATCGATTTTGGCTGAAGGATCAATCCCCCAGGCATCGGTCTCAGAACGAAAGCAGCATGGGTGGTTTGCCGTAAGGCGTTGCAGATGGAATGCAAGACGGCGAAACCAGCATGTTTCAGCAGGTTTCGCCGTCCGATCGGATGGATGAAACAGGGGGAAAGGGGGAGCGGGCATGCGATTCCGGCGTATTACCGGATGGGAAACATCGAACGCATTCGATGATGATGCATCAGAAGAAATTATACTGTGCGCCGAATTGAATGTGGTTGAGGGTGCCGTCTTGTCCGTTTTCCACTTCTCGATAGCCGTATATGTACTCCAGTCCAAGATCGATTTTGGGTACAGGACTCCATATGAGGTTAAAATGACCCGTTTGAATGTTCTTGTTGATCACACCTGCCGCTGTGCTGGTGAAAATATCCATGTCGTTGTCCGCTTCGCCATATGAATAGACGATGTTGCTCCGAAGACCTTCCATCCAGAAATGCCGGTAGGCGACAAATCCACCCCACTGCGTCAGGGTGTCGAGGGTTTTGTCCGGCTTGAGGATACCATCGCCGAACAAGGTGTACTGATACCGACCGATGGCGTTTCCATAATTGATCTGGAATCGTCTGTAAGGGCGAACCTGGGTGTTCGCCCAATCCGTGTCCGTCACCACGGCGAAATCCCGCTATGGTAGAACCGGATTGCGGCTTGCGCCGCAATAACGGCACGATTTTCATTCCGGAGGGAGGCGTTCCTCGCCAACGATCAAGGAACCATGTGGGATGGACGGGAGAATTTCCGTAAAAAGGTGTTTCATGACTGTTAAAACATCTTTCGCTAGTTGAACAAAGTGAAACACTGAACGTGTTTCCTGAACCGGTTTTCTGAAACATCGGTCCACGCGTTTATGGGCAGATGGACACAGGATCTCAAGGGGGCTGTCGGTTTGATAGAGCTTGCCGGCAATGGGGATCTCGCGATTTCAATCATTGGCATTGCTATTGCAAAAACCCTCGGAGAAATGGATCGAACGACTAGAGTTCTCTGTCCTTTCGGACGATGGATCGAAACCAGCTCGAGGAACGAAACCGATGTCCAGTTGCTCCCATCATCTGGTGGATTTCAAAAAAGAACTCTCGCCCCTGGCTTTGTTGCGCATCTCCGGTCTGCTTCGGAACATGGGTTGCGGCGAGACCATTGAAATCCGTACCTATGACCAGGATGACCAGGAAAACCTGCGCCTCGTGCTACATTCGTTTCAGAAGTGCATTCCGTTCGACATTCAGGAGATCACGAAGGGTTCTTGTAACATCACCATCATTACCATGTCCGTTCAACAGGAGGTGTATATGACCACCGATCAATTGTCCGCTCTTACCGTGTCGCACACTGTGGACGCCCGGGGAAGTGCCTGCCCGGGGCCACTTCTCGAAGCCAAGAAAGGCATTGGAAAAGTCAAGGTAGGGGAGGTGCTCGAAATCTATTCGAGCGATCCAGGCACCAAGACGGACATTCCGGCCTGGGCGAAGAAAGCCGGCCATGAATTCCTGGGCGTTCTGCCGACAGACGGGTATGACAAACTCTTTGTTCGGCGCAAGAAATAGGCGTTGTGCAGCCTCCAGCGTGCTGAAGGAACGATCCTATGACCACATCCCATTCTTCGTACATCGGTAAGATTCTCATTCTGGCCACGGAAGCCTGCGCTTACCCGGGCGCCGATTCGGTCGGCCAGGCTCATGCAGGATATCCCCCCAACACCTACGTGCTGCGGGTCCGATCTCCCGTCATGTTTCCGGAGCGTTTTTATTTGAATTGCTTTCGCAAGGGGATTGACGGGATCATCGTGATGTCCTGCGGGGAGGAATGTCCATATCCGGGAGCCTACAAGGCGTTGGCCGAGCGCATCGACCGGGTATACCAACAGATGAAGGCGGAAGGGATCGATTTGCAGCGGCTGCGGCTCACCGCCATCTGTACAGTGTGCAACCGGGCGTTTCTGAAAGAAGTCAACGACATGAACCGGTGGATCACCGAAAACGGGCCGGTTCGGCTGAAGGAAGCCGCATGAACCGACCCGAGACTGACGGCCCGGTTCATGCCACCCCTCATGAACCGGGCCGTACGGTCATTCAATAGAGGAAATCCCATGAATACGACAAACAATCGGGTCTTCGATACGATGGTCGTCGGTGGTGGCATTGCCGGGCTTCAGACCGCCCTCGATCTGGCGGACCAGGGATATCGGGTGGCCGTTTTGGAGAAGGGCGCTTCTATCGGCGGGAAAATGATCCGGCTGTCGAAGGTGTTCCCTACTCTCGATTGTGCCAGCTGTATCACCACCCCCAAGATGGCGGCAGCCGCCCATCATCCGAACATCACGCTGTTTACCGATTGCGATCTCAACAGCGTCGCGAAAATCGATACCCGGTTCAAGGCACGAATCACACAGCGGCCGAGATATGTAGATGTGTCCAAATGCATTGGCTGTCGTCAATGTGAATACGCCTGCCCCGTTCTGGTGCCGGACGCCGAACAGGGCGGGTTTTCCGCACGAAAGGCCATCTGCATCCCCTTTTCGAATGCCATTCCCCAGAAAGCCATTCTCGATCCGGAACATTGCATGCTCTGTGGCAAATGCGAAAAGGTCTGCCCGACTCAGGCCGTCGATTACCTGCAACAGTCGTTCGAATTCGTTCTGACGGCATCGGCCGTGGTGCTGAGCACCGGTTACGAGATGACCGACTATCGCGATAAACCGCAGTATGGCATGGGACAGGTTCCCAATGTCATCGATGCCCTGCAGATGGAACGGTTGCTTGCTCCGCACGGCCCGTACAATCGGGTGCTACGTCCTTCGGACGGCAAGGAACCCGATACGATCGCCTTCGTGCAGTGTGCCGGTTCCCGGGATCACAGCATGGGGGTAAGCTACTGTTCTCGCTTCTGCTGCATGTATGCAATCAAACAGGCCATGCTGCTCTCGGGTGCTTTGCCTCTTGCCGAAATTCGCATCTATTATATGGACATTCGCGCTTTCGGGAAGAATTACGAGCAGTTCTATCAGAACGCCAAGGCCATGGGTATTGAATTCGTGAAGGCCAAGGTGGCCCGGATCGATGCCGCAGAGGAAGGAAGGGTTCGGGTGCGTTACGAAGACCAGCTCGAAGGTGGTGCCATGGAGGCGGAGCACGATCTTGTCGTGTTGTCGATGGGCGTCGTTCCTGGTTGGCAACCGGAGGGCATCGTTCCGGTGTCCTGTCATGTGGATCGCTTCATCCGTCAAATCCGGCCCAAGGCGCAACCGACCTGGACGGATCTGCCCGGGGTGTTTGTCGCCGGTGCGGCCGCCGGTCCCAAGGACATCGTGGACAGTATTGCGGAAGCCGGAAGTGCGGCCATGCAGGCTGCAAATTACCTGAAGGCTACGGCCTCGGCAGCCGAATAGAACAAATGGAGCCATCGATGGAAACAAACGATTCCACCCCGAAACCGACATCCGATTCTCCAAAGGTCGGCGTTTATATCTGCTATTGCGGCGGAAACATTTCGGATCACGTCGATGTCGAGAAGGTCCGCGAGCTTGCCGAAAAACTGCCGGAAGTTTCCGTTGCACGAACCAACATGTTTATGTGTTCGGATCCAGGCCAGGAAATGATCCTCGAGGATCTGCGAAACGGCGCCTGCGACCGGATCGTCGTCGCATCTTGCTCCCCGAGCCTCCACGAGAGTACTTTTCGAAACACCATACTCAGGGCCGGGAAAAATCCCTACATCTATGATCATGCGAACATTCGCGAACAGGTGAGTTGGGTGCATCACGGCGACGCGGCGACTCGAAAGGCATTTCATCTCGTCGCCATGGCCAGTGCCAAGTCCCGTCAGCTCGAGGAGCTCCATCCAATTCGAGTCCCCGCCAAACGGCATGCAACGGTGATCGGTGGGGGGGTTGCAGGGCTTCGGGCAGCCATCGATATGGCAAAGAACGGCATTGAAGTGGTTCTTCTCGAAAAAACCCCGTTTTTGGGAGGGCACGTAGCCACGCTCGATCGATTGGCTCCTACCGGCGAATCCGCCCGCACCCTTCTCGAAGATTTGACGGCCCAGGCGTTTTCTCATCCGGGGATTCATGTCTACGGATGTGCCGAGGTTCAGTCGGTGAGCGGTTTCGTCGGGAATTACACGGTGGAGGTGCGCATCGATCGGAACGCATGGAAACGGGTTTTGGAAGAGTTGCCGTCCCGATCGTCGCTTGTGGTCGGGGGGTTCGTTTCCGGCCAAGGCGTATTGATCGACACCCATCCAGCGGACATAGACGGCATCACCCTCGAGACCGGGGCGCTCATTCTGGCTACCGGGTTTCGATCCTACAGACCGCAACCCGGGGAATACGGTTTCGGCGAGCATCCTGAAGTCGTCACCTTGGTCGAGCTTCTTGCCGCCATGAAGGACAACCGGCGCTCCGACGGATATTTTCGATTCCACGGCCGTCGGATTCGGAGCATGGCCATGATTCACTGTGTGGGAAGTCGCCAGATTCCCGGCATCCATCCCGAAGCCGCGGATGGAAGACTAAACGAGTACTGCTCGCGTACGTGCTGCACGGCCATTCTGGCGGCCGCGAACCGCATTCGACAGGGCCATCCCCGGACGATGGTCTACGATTTTTATCGGGATATCCGGACCTATGGCCGAGATCAGGAGGCCCTTTATGAAGAAACGGCCGGGAATGGAGTCGTCTTCTTTCGATTCGAACCGGAAGACGGACCAAGAATCGAGGCGATCGATTCGGTTGGATCCTCCGATCTTTCGACGAGCCGTCATTCGGTATCGAACCGTGAATTGAACCAGATCGAACCGTATCCGCTTACCGTTACCGTTCGGGACACGCTGACGTTCGGCGAGGAGATCCAAACCCCTGTCGATCTGGTGGTGTTGGCCACCGGCATGGAGCCGAACGATATCCGAGACCTGGTGGAACAACTGAAAATCCCTGTCGGAAACGACGGTTTTCTGCTCGAGGTTCATCCGAAGCTTCGGCCTGTCGAACTTCCCACCCGTGGGCTGTTGTTGGCAGGGACCTGCCAAGCCCCTATGGATGTCGGGGAAGCGTGCAATGCGGCTTCCGCTGCAGCCGTCAAGGCAGCCGTCCTGCTCGGCAAGGGATATGTGGAACTCGATCCCTTTGTGGCTCAGGTCGACGGCGTCCGATGTGACGGTTGCGGCGCATGCGTCGAGGCCTGCATCCGGGAAGGTGCGCTCGTGATGAAGGAAGTATCCCTCGAAGGGAAGACGGTGAAGCGACCGGCGGTGACACCGGCTCTCTGTCTGGGCTGCGGGGCCTGTGTGGCCGTCTGCCCGAACGATGCCATCGATGTGGCCGGCTGGACCCTTCGCCAGTATGAAGCCATGGTGGACCGGATCGTGATGGAAGAGCCGGTTGCTGCTTGAGGAAGGAGAGCGTGATGGATTCGAAAAGCGACCGACAGATGAATGTCGGTTTGGAGAGAAACACCGCCTTGAAGGCGCTTCGAAGCGCCCGAAAAACGTCGATTGCGTTGGCAACCGAAACGGTGAAGCGACAACGTAGGGAGATTCAGGCAATTCTGGGGGTGTTGGAAAAATCTTCGGCCACGGTCCCGGAGGTTTCAGCGGCGACCGGCATTCCGAGTGCCCTCGTTCTCTGGTATGTGGCCGCCCTCAAGAAATATGGCAAAGTCGCAGAAGCCGAGAAGGAAGAGGGATATTTTCGCTACCGATCCATCGCCTTAGCGAAGGAGTCGGTTGCCGAAGGAGAGACGACATGACCATTGTCGAACCGCAATTTCAGGAAGAATTGAAACGATATGGCCAGGATGCCGTGACGATGTGCTTCAATTGTGGAACCTGCTCGGCCATATGCCCATTGCTGGGGGAGCATTTTCCTCGACAGATGATCCGTTATGCCCAAATCGGGGCCAAAGGGCGGATCATCGCTGCTGCCGGTGATCTGTGGCGGTGTCTGCATTGCGGCCTTTGCACCCAGAGCTGTCCCAGAGGCGCCAAACCGGGTGAACTGATATTGAGCCTCAAGCGCTATGTGACAGCATCTTGGAGGAGGGCCTGATCATGTACCATCCCCGTTATCTGATCGACGTTTTGGCCGAAAACGTTCGGCTGACCAGAAATCCGTTTGGAATCCCGAAGCCCCTCGTCAACCGATGGCATATCGGGATGGGTTTACCGAAGTCCGCTCCGGCAATGGTGATCACGGGGCTGATGTATCAATTCATGCCCTATATCGAAACCTCCACCCGTTACCTGTCCCGCTTCGAGGATACGCGCTGGGAGGATGCGTTGCGCTATGCCCGCTGGGTTCCCGGGACCGTATCCGGCATGGGTCTCTGGTCGATGACGCCTCGACGAGATGTTCGTGGAGCCGATCTGCCCCTCAGAAGGATCGCTCGGATCCTGCAGCGTTGTGGCGTCGATTTCGGCTACGATCCGGAACTCGACGAATACAGTGGGGTGCTCCTCTACGATCTGGGAGCTCAGGATGCCTTTCTGGCGCACGCGCGGTTCGTTGCAGACAAACTTCGCTCGGCCGGGGTCCGTCGTATCCTCACGGTCGATCCGCATACGACCTACACCTTGAAGGTGCTCTATTCAAAATATCTCGGCATGGAATTCGACGTGTCGCCCTGGTTCGAAGCGATCGATCCGTCATCCGTTCCCTTGGTCGTGTCGCAGCATGCCGATCGAGAATCTCTTTCTGCGGTGACCATCCACGATCCTTGTTTTTATGGCAGATATCTCGAAATGGCCGACGCCCCCCGCCGGTTGCTGGGACGGATCGGGATCGAATGCGCCGATGTGCGCAACTGCAAACACTTTACCTCCTGCTGTGGCGGACCTGCTGAATCTCTTTCTCCAAAACTGTCCGGAGAAATCGTCCGAAGACGGGTGGCCGAGTTGCAGGCCACCGGAAAGCCGATCGTGGCCATGTGCCCCATCTGTATGGGACAGCTACGCAAGGCCGGGGCAGCGGTGCAGGATTTGTCGGAAGTGGTGGCCGGACGGATGCTGTCGTGAAAGCAGTGGGCAGTGAAATTCGGCCTATTTTCATCCCCGGCGGTGCTGTTCGCTGCGCTATGACCAATTATCGTGAAAATGCATGACGGATGATGGATGGTGGGTGACGGGTGAAGAGCGACATTTCAATGGACAATGTTCATACGTATGAAACACTTTCAAGCCTTCCTTCTGAGGGATGGCTGATCAATGGCTTTCAGAAAGATTTGCATCCCATCGACCAATAACCTTTAACAGAAGACAAAGGAGTAATCTCATGGAAGAAGTTGGTGAAAAAATATTGTATGTCTTGACCTGCGCTGCTGAAAATCCCGAACGGGCGACGCTGCCTTGGGTGCTCGGCAATGCGGCTCTGGCCATGGATGTCGGTGCAACGGTGGTTCTTCAGGGAAATGGGGTGTATCTCGCCCAAAAAGGGTATACGGATCACATGGTTTCCGCCCATGGATTTTCGCCGGTGAAAAAGCTCATGAGCGATTTTCAAGGCCAAGGCGGCCGAATTCTGGTCTGTGTTCCCTGTATTCGAGAACGCAACATCTCCGAAACCGATCTCATTGAAGGTACCGAACCGGCGGCTGCAGCCAAGGTCAACACCGAAGCCATGGAATCCAAGGCCGTATTCGTCTACTAACAGGAGAAACGACGTGCACGCAACCATTCAGAAACCCATCGATGAAATTGTGGATCATATCGATCCGAATGAAAGTGTCTTTGTCGTCGGCTGTTTCAACTGTGCCTGGAAATGTCATTCCGGTGGACCCGATGAAACGGCTGCTATGGCCGGAAGGCTGATCACTCGCGGGGTTCGGGTCGTCGGTTATGCTACACCCGGACCTCAGGGGATGAGCCTGTGTAAGCTCGACAACACCCGAAAAGTTCTTCGGGAGGAGTATGCAGAGCAAACCCGTCAGGCGGATTCCTTTCTCGTGTTGGCCTGTGGACAGGGAATCCATACAGTGATCGATGCTACGGACGGCGCCATGGTGCATCCGGGATGCGACACGATTTTCGGTGGCGAAACCGTGTCCGCTACGGAGATCGAAGAGTTCTGTTCTCTGTGTGGTGAATGCGTCATTGAAGGGACTGGGGGGCTCTGCCCCATGACGCTTTGTTCCAAGCAATTGCTGAACGGCCCTTGCGGGGGAGCTGAAAATGGCCATTGCGAGGTGGATCCGGAAAAATCCTGCGGGTGGATCCTGATCTACGAACGGTTGAAACAACTCGGCCGAACCGATCTCTTGGAACCCTACCGTAAGCCCAAAAACCATGCGAAATGGAGCAGGCCCCGAAGGCTTCGCGTAAGTCCGGAAGAGGCCACCTTCATCTCCTTGGCGGGAAAACACACCGTCAACAACCGAAATTGATCCACCTGTCGGAGTGCACCATGAAAATCACCCATTTGTTCGAGCAAGGCATTTTCGTCGTCACCAGTGAGGTCGGTCCCATCAAGGGGGCTGTTTCCAGAGATAAGACCATCCATCCCACCTGCGCCAAGGAAGCGATGTTCCTTCAACATCATGTACATGCCGTCAACGTGACGGACAACCAATCGGCTGTCATGCGGCTTGGTTCTCTTGCTGCAAGTGTTTTGCTGAAAGAAAAGGGCATCGAGCCCATTTATCAGCTGACGTGCAGAGATCGGAACCGGATCGCCTTGCAAAGCGATTTGTTGACCGCCTTCTCCCTCGGCATCGATAATGTGCTCCTGCTGACGGGAGACCACATTCAACTGGGCGATCACAAAGAGGCCAAGCCCGTGTTCGATCTCGACTCCGTTCAATTGTTGCACATGGCCATGGGACTGCGAAACGGTTACGACATTACAGGTCATCCCATTGAAAACCCGCCGGATATGGCCTATGGCGCAGTGGTCAATCCGAATTTCGAACCCATCGATCTGCAACTGATCAAGATGCGCAAGAAAGTGGATGCCGGAGCCGAATTCTTTCAAACCCAGGCCGTATACGACGAGGCTGTCTTCGATCGGTTCATCGACAAGGCTTCAGCTATGGGATGCCCCATTCAGCTTGGAGTGGTCGTCCTCAAATCCCCTCAGATGGGGAAATATATGAACGAAAACGTTTCCGGCATCACGGTCCCCCAAAGCTGGATCGACGAAATCGGTTCTGTGGACAAGGCCGATCGCAAGAAGAAGGCGGCCGAGATGACGGCCCGGCTCATTCGCAAACTGAAGGACCGTGTTCAGGGAGTACATATCATGCCGCTTGGATGGACGGACGTGGTTCCCGATATTTTAGCTCAGGCCGAGATCGAAGTGCAGCGGCTGGCGGTTGCGGCGTGAAGATGCCCGGCTTGCCGATTTGGCCCTGTCGAGAAAAATGCCGTACATCAAAGGAACTTGCCGACAGGAAAGCGACGGCATGCCTGCACGCCGAACGACGATAGTGAAATTTCACGAAAAGGAGGCTTGGCCATGGGGTTTTTCTTTGGATTGGTGATCGGCATCGTCCTGATGGGCGTCGCCGTATGGGTGTTGATGCCGAAGCTGATGATTCGGGTTTACAGAAGCCGTCTCTCCTTTGAGGAGACGGTGACTGCGATCGAGCGCAACGCCCTTTCCAAAAACTGGAAGGTGCCGAAAATATACGATCTTCAAAAAACCCTTCAGGAAGCCGGTCATGACGATATGACGCCCGTGAAAATTCTATCCATCTGCCAGCCGCATCATGCCTACAACATCCTGAAGAACGACGCCGACAAGATCGTCACAGCCATCATGCCCTGTCGGATCGGCGTCTTTCAGGCCAAAGACGGGGGCACTCGGATCGCCGAGATGAATATGGGGCTGATGAGCCGGATGTTTGGCGGGAATATCGCCCATGTCATGAGTGGAGTCGCCTTGGAAGAAGCTGCCATGATACGGCCGCTGATCGAATGATGAGACTCCTGTGATCATTTGAACCTGGGCCCCCTGAGCGGGGCCGACGCCGTTCACCGGCCGACAGAAAGGAGGTATCGTGAATCTCGATCGTCGAGGATTTTTGAAAATCGTCGGTATCGGTGCATCCGCTGCAGTCGCGGGTTTTCCGAAGACGTCGCATGCCTGGCAGTCGAAGGCGCCGCCGGATCCCTATGGTTGTTTGGTGGATTTGACCCGTTGTGTGGGATGCCGCAAATGTGAGCTTGCCTGCAACGAAGTCAACCATCTGCCGGAGCCGTCCGTCCGCTTCGATGATCTGCGTGTGTTTGATCGCGCCAGGAGGCCGGACGAAAAGGCCTATACGGTGGTCAACCGCTACCATACAGGAAAGCGGGATGATCGGGATCAACTGGTGCCGACCTTCGTCAAGGTGCAGTGTATGCACTGTCAGGATCCGGCATGTGTGTCTGCATGTATCGTCGGCGCACTCACGAAAAAGGAAAACGGCGCCGTGCATTACGACGTCAACAAGTGCATCGGGTGTCGCTACTGCATGGTGGCCTGTCCCTTTGAAATCCCCGCCTATGAATATTCCGATCCCTGGACGCCGAAGGTTCAGAAATGTACCTTTTGTTATGAACGCATTCTGAAGGAAGGTGGAAAACCCGGATGTGCGGCCGCCTGTCCCACGGAGGCCATTACTTTCGGTAAGCGGAGCACCTTGTTGCAGATGGCCCATCGCCGAATTGCCGAAAATCCCTCCAAATACCTCGATTATGTCTATGGAGAGACGGAAGCCGGGGGAACCTCCTGGTTGTATCTTTCGGACGTCGATTTTGCGGCCGTCGGTTTACCGACAGTCCCCAATCGACCCATGCCGAAACTCTCGGAAACCGTGCAGCATACGTTTTATAGCTATCTCTGGTCGCCGGCCCTGCTCTATGCCGCCTTGGCGGGAATCATGTGGCGGCAGTCCCGGAAAGAAAAGGAGGTCTGAATGCACCACACAACCGCACGTCCACTGAATACACCATTCTGGACGCCCGGTGTATGGGTCATGCTTGGATGCATGCTCTGCGGCGCGGCAGCCATCATCGCCCGGTACATCGGAGGTATCGGCTATGTGTCCAACCTTTCCCATGCCAGACCCTGGGGAATTTGGATCGGTATCGACGTCGCCTCCGGAGTGGCACTGGCTGCAGGAGGCTTCACCACGGCAGCCATCGCTCACATTTTCGGCAAGCATGAATATGAACCCGTCGTCCGGCCTGCCCTGCTGACCGCTGTGTTGGGATATACCTTCGTGGTTCTTGGGCTCATGGTCGACATCGGCAGGACCTGGGCCATCTGGAAACCGATGATTTTCTGGAATTTCAATTCCGTGCTCTTTGAGGTCGGCATGTGTGTCATGACCTACCTGACCGTACTCTACATCGAATTCATTCCGATCGCTGCCGAACGGTTCGGAAAGACCATCCCTCTGATCGGGTGGTTGAACGAGATCGTCGGCAACATCATGGGGGTGTTCATCGTAGCAGGTGTCGTGCTCTCTTGTATGCACCAGTCAAGCCTTGGGGCGCTGATGCTCATTGCTCCAACCAAACTGCATCCGCTCTGGTACACGCCCATCCTGCCCTTGCTCTTTCTGACCTCGGCCTTTTCCGTCGGATATCCGATGGTGATTTTCGAGACCACACTCGTTACGAGCTCTTTGGGGCTTGATTCCGAAATGAAGATACTTTCCCGCTTGAGCCGCTTGACGGTGCTGTTGCTGGGCATCTATCTCGTGCTCAAGATCGGGGATATGATCGTTCGCGGCACGTATGTGCATCTCTTCGAAGGAACCCTCGTCAGCAATGCCTTTTTGGCGGAAGTCGGGCTCGGGGGGGTGCTGCCCTGGATCTTGCTGTGGTTTCCCATGGTTCGGACATCCCGCAAGGGATTGTTTACCGTATCGGTGCTGATCGTGGGAGGTGTCTTGTTGAACCGGATCAATGTGTTTCTTGTCGGTTTCAGCTCTCCCGTCACCCACACACCGTATTTTCCGGCTATCGGTGAAATCCTGATCACAATAGGGCTGATCGCGACGCTTATGTTTATCTACCGGATCGTCGTGACGTTTTTCCCGGTGATATCGGCCGCTCGACTGGGGGAGGTGCGCCCATGAACCGTGGAAGACTCTTTGGGTGGATCCGTTCGCTGATGATCGTCGTGGTGGTTGGATGCATGGGGGTGACGGCAGGTATCGCCGCCGAAAAGCCAGCAGAAAACGGAGACAGCGAACTTGCCAAGGACAAGGCCGCCTTCAATCCGGTATGCCAGCGCAAAGCCTTTGAACATGCCCATGAAACGGTCCCTTTTGTGGAACGTGTGCGAAAAGAAACGCCGAGTGAGCGGCAGCAGCGATTGATCGATTTGGGGATCGGCATCAAGAACCTGCCTGCCACGTATTTTTTACTTGACAGTCCCATCATCCGGGCGGAAGAAGATCGCTACAAGCCGGTCCGGTTCATGCACGGGAAGCATGCGGCCGTTGTTCAGGACTGCTCCAGATGTCATCATTTGCGGCCGGAGGCCGAAGATGCCTCGGAAACCGTCCGTTGTTCGGCTTGTCATCAGCAGTCCTTCAATCCCAAACATCCCGAGCGACCGGGTCTCAAGGCTGCCTATCACCAGCAGTGCATGGGATGTCATGAGCAGATGAACAAAGGGCCTGTGGACTGCAAGGGGTGTCATGCCGCAAACGTTCCGGATCACAAGAACCTCATCAAGCTTCCCGAAAAACCCGACCCCATGCAGGTCACCCGAGAATGCCTGCGTTGTCATGAAAATGCCGGCAAGGATATGCTCCAATCCGCCCACTGGCTCTGGCGGGGGCCCTCTCCCTATACGATCGGACATCAGAAGGAGGTCCTGAGCGGCAAGGGAACCAATGTCATCAACAATTTTTGCATTGCTCTTGTACCTAACTGGCCCCGATGCACCAGCTGCCATGCAGGGTATGGATGGAAGGACGCCGATTTCGATTTCAAAGACATGACTCGGATGGACTGTCTCGTATGTCACGACACCACCGGAAAGTATCAAAAAGCCCCGCCTGCTGCAGGTATGCCCGATCCCAAGGTGGATCTGGTTCAGGTCGCTCAGCATGTCGGATCGAGCAGCCGCAAGACCTGTGGGGATTGTCATTTCCAGGGAGGCGGAGGGGATGCGGTGAAGCATGCCGACATGTCCAGCGTGCTCTACTACCCCAGCCGCAACTGCGACATCCACATGGGCGGGTATGATTTTTCCTGCGCCGAGTGTCATAAAACGAGAAACCACAAGATTTTCGGACGAAGTACATCCGCACCGGTTGCAGAGGGAAGCCGTTCCTGCGAGGATTGTCACACGGCAAAACCGCATTACGGCCAGAAACTCCTCGATCACCATCTGAACAAACACACGGAAACCTTGGCCTGCAACACTTGCCACTCTCCGCTGTATTCGAAGTGCAAAGCGACCAAAACATGGTGGGACTGGTCCAAGGCAGGGGACAAGAGCCGTAAGCCGAAAAAGGACGCAAACGGCAACGAAGATTATTCCTGGATGAAAGGGGAATTTGTCTGGACGGAAAGCGGCAAACCATCCTATGCCTGGTACAATGGATACGTGAACCGCTCCTACATTGGAGACAAGATTGATCTCAACCGGGTGACCCAAATCACCTCTCCGGTAGGCTCCATGAAGGATCCACGTTCAAAGATTTATCCGTTCAAAATCATGAAGGGAATCCAACCGGCGGATGCCGTCAACCAATATCTTCTGGTTCCCCATCTGTTCGGCAAGGGGGGGTACTGGGACGAGCTCGATTGGGAGAAGGCTTTTCAAACCGGCATGAAAGCGGTCCATCTTCCGTATTCAGGACAATACGCCTGGGTGCGTACGGAAATGTATTGGGGCATTCACCACGAAGTCATGCCGAAAGAGTTCGCTCTTTCCTGCTCCCAGTGTCATGAAAGCCTCAAAGGGGATAAGACCTGTAACCGGTGCCATCAGGACAATCGGGATATCAATTTCAAGGAGCTGGCGCACAAGGGGGCGGATTTCAGCTTCATGGCCAAAGAGGGCCGAAATGTCAGCCATCTGATTGATACGACGGATTATATCGACTTCAAGACTCTTGGGTACAAGGGGGATCCGATTGTGTTCGGCGGTCGGTTCAAGCAGCTTCCTCTTGGAAGGTCGACACCCTGAAGATACCTTTCCAAAACAGGCGGCTCCGTTGAGGCGGAGCCGCAGCATCGCCCTTGCCTCAGATGGCGTTGGTGGTTACCCTAAAAAATCGAAGGGCTCCATTGCAAATGGGAACTCAACGGATTCATCCAAAGGGAACCAATCTTCCCTCCATTTCGCTTTACTGAAAAAAAAGGAGATGAAAGGAAAAAGGGGGTATTGAGGCACTCAAAACAATTCGGAAGCCCGGATGGTTGAATCCGGGCTTCATGTGTTTCGGGTGATGCCGCATTCGCTTTTGTCTCTTGTAGCGGTGCACGATTGACAGAAACGGACAGACCATGCGCTTTCGAACACAACTGATGCTGCTGATGCTGGGGCTTTCGGTGTTGCCGATGCTGGCGGTGCGTACCTATGGCATTCACAACGTCCGGGCGATGGGTGAAGCCTTGTTGGGTCAAGTGTCGCTGGTGGAGCGGGAGTCCCTCTCGGATCGAACGGAAATCAGTGTGCAACGGAAAGCCGAGGCGGATGCCCGGTTTGAAAAGCTTCGAGAACATATCCAGCAACGGGTGAGGCGTATCGAACACCTGACGGCTTTTTTCCTGACGGTTCTGACCGTGCTGGCTGTCATCCTGTGCCTGCTGTTCTCCAGACGGATCACCTCCCGGATCGACAAGCTGGTGCAAACGGCCCATCGCTTGGCTTCGGGAGATTTCGACACCTCCATTTCGATCGACAGTAAGGATGAATTTTCTGAAATTGCTCGGGTGTTCAATTCCATCGGTCCCCGACTCAAGGATCATTACCGGATTCAGCAGGCCATCGTCGTCACCACCGAGGTGCAGCGCCGTCTGTTGCCCCTCAGGCCGCCAGAGGTTGCCGGGATCGACATCGATGCCATGACCCTTTACAACGACGAAATCGGTGGGGATTATTACGACTACCTGTGTACGGGAACGCCTGAACGCCTTTGTGTGGCTGTGGGAGATGTGAGCGGTCATGGCCTGCCGGCGGCCCTGTTGATGGCCAATGTTCGCGGCATGCTGCACCTACGTGCGGCCATGCCGGGAAGTCTCGAATCCTTGTTGATCGATGTCAATCGACAGTTCGCCAAAGATATGGAGGTGAGCTGCCAATTCATGAGCCTGCTGCTTCTGCGTATCGATTCCATCCATCGACGGATCGATTGGGTTCGGGCCGGCCACAATCCAGGGCTTTTGTATGATCCGGAACAGGACAGGTTTGAAGAACTGATCGGAGAAGGCCCCCCTCTTGGCCTCTGGGAGGATGCCCGATTTATGGAGAACACCCGTTCCGTTCTCCCCGGGCAGGTGCTCCTGCTGTTTTCGGACGGGATCGTGGAAGTCCGAAATCCGCAGGGACTCATGTTCGGTAAGGGGCGCTTGATGGACGTGATCCGGGAAAACGCTTCCTATTCGGCCAAGGTGATGGTGCTGAGCGTGTTGGATGCGGTCATCGACTTTTGTGGAGAAGCCGATCCGGATGACGATATGACCGTGATGGCGATTCGTTTTTCGGAGGAAGGGGACATGGCTTTGCAATCCACGAAAAGGAAGCGCTGCATCAACGGGTGATCAACCGATCTGGAAACTCTCCGAGGCCCCGCCGTAGCGCTTGCGAAGCCGGGGTTTTTCGATCTTGCCGGTCGGGTTTCGGGGAACCTCGTCGAAAAAGATTTTTCGAGGACGTTTGTATCGGGGCAGTCCCTGACAATATTCGAGGATTTCTTCCCGGGTGGCTTCGACTCCGGGTTTGAGCTGGACGATGGCCACCGGAATTTCTCCGAGTCTCAGGCTTGGGATGCCGATCACGGCGACATCCTGGATTTTTGTGAAGGACTGCAGGTAATCTTCGATTTCTACGGGATAGATGTTTTCTCCGCCGGTGATGATGACATCCTTTTTCCGATCGACAAGCCAGATAAAGCCGTCGTTGTCTTCACGGGCGATGTCGCCGGTGTGCAGCCATCCGTCGATCAGTACTTCTCGAGTGGCCGACGGATTTTTGTAGTATTCCTTCATGACGCCTGGGCCGCGGACGACGAGCTCTCCGGGCTCTCCACGCGATACGGGCGCTCCATCCGGTCCGACGATGCGCACCTCCCAATCGAAGCCGGCCTTCCCGATGGCGCCGATCTTGTGCGTGTTCTCCATGCCAAGGTGCACACAGCCCGGCCCCGTACTTTCGGTCAGCCCGTAATTCGTGTCGTATTGCTGTGCGGGAAACCGCTTGCGCCATTCCCGGATGAGGCTCGGTGGTACGGGTTGAGCGCCGATGTGCATGAGCCGCCATTGCTGAAGACGGAATCGATCGAGCTTGAGCTCGCCGCTTTCGATGGCAAACAGGATGTCGAGCGCCCAAGGAACGAGCAGCCAGACGATGGTCGCCTGCTCCTCCGATACGGCTTCGAGGATGCTTTTGGGATCCGCCCCTTTCAGGATGACCGCCTTGGCACCGACGATGAAATTGCCGAACCAGTGCATTTTGGCTCCTGTATGATAGAGCGGAGGAATCAGGAGGAAATTGTCTTCGTGCCGCTGCTGATGATGGGCGTTTTCGACGTAGCAGGCGAATTCGAGGTTTCGATGGGTGAGCAGCACGCCCTTGGGGTCGCCGGTCGTCCCGGATGTGAAATAAATGCCTGCAGGATCGGTGATGCTCAGGGTCGGAAAGGCGGATGCCGATGGAAGCGACAGGGCGGATGCGGCTTCCGGAAGGACTTCGGCAAAGGCGGGACATTCCTTCGGTTCTCCGACGAAGCCGTAGTATCGGGCATAGCGATCGATAACCGCTTTTTCCGCTGTGATCCGTTCGATGAATTCGGGGCCGAAAATGACTGCCGAAGCTTCTGCGGTTTGGATGCATTTGCGGATGGTGACGGCATCGAATCGGTAGTTCAGCGGAACGACGGTGGCTCCGGTCCGTAAGATGCCGAAATATATCGGCAACCAGTGGATGCCGTTCATCATGAGCTGCACGATTCGATCCTGCGGTCGGATGCCGCGTGCGATCAGCAGGGCCGCAATGCGATCCGCCAGCTCGTCGAATGCCTTCCAGGTCAAAACGGTCCGCCTTCCTAGCTGCAGATCCCGCTCGATCAACGCTGTCTCCTGTGCATACATCCTGGCATTTCTTGCCAAAATCTCCGTAACGATCACCTTCCTGCTTCCTTTCTCCAACAGATTCCCTGAACGATGTTGCGTTCTTCCAGCCTCCTGCGGACGGCATCCATATTGTGTTGTTTCTCGAGCGCCCACAGGGGGGCCACCAGCTCGTCCGGATGCGGGTCTCCTGTCAGCCGATGAATGACGGTAGATGGAGGCAGCAGGCTGAGAATGTCGCACACGGTATCGACATATTCTTCGCGTTCCAGACACCGATATGCCCCGGAGCGAAGCAGCGCTTCCATCGGGGTTCCCCGAACGATATAGAGCAAATGAATCTTGATGCCGTCGATGTCGAGATCGGCAAGAAAACGAGCCGTATCGAGCATCATTCGCCGATCTTCTCCAGGAAGCCCCAGAATGATGTGGGCGCACACCGGAATACCGACTGCCCGGGTCTCGCGGACGGCCTTCTCGAAACAAGCCCGGTCATGACCTCGGTGGATGGCTGCAAGCGTTCTGTCATGGCCGGACTGCAGGCCGTATTCCATCCAAAGGAGACAGCGGGAGGCAAACCCGGACAACAAATGCAGCACATCGGCGTCGATGCAATCAGGCCGTGTGCCGATCGAAAGCCCGACCACGTCCTCTACGTCGAGGGCTTCCGAATACAGGCGCTCGAGCACATCGATCGGTGCGTAGGTATTGGAAAACGATTGAAAATAAGCGATGAATTTTTCGGCCTTGTATCTGCGTCTCATCCGTTCGATGCCGGCTTCAAGCTGCTCCCGGATGGAAAGGCCTTTGGCGTGGGCGCCGGTGCCCGAGCCTTTGGCGTTGCAATAGATGCATCCTCCCGATCCGATTCGGCCATCCCGGTTCGGACATCCGAGGCCGGCATCGAGGGTGATTTTCTGCACCCTGCAGCCGAAGCACTCGCGCAAATAGCTGTTGTAGTCTCGATAGCGATGTCCCATTCGGTTCTGCTTTCTTGACCCTGAGGTTCGGCTCCTGATATGCTGGCCCCAAAAAAGCGGGGATTTCCTATCACAATTGAGGCTGGAAGCAAATGGAAAAATCTTCGTATGATGTGATCGTCGTCGGTGCCGGTCATGCCGGATGTGAAGCCGGGCTTGCAGCGGCCCGGATGGGGTGCAGGGTGCTCGTTCTCGCCATCGATCTCGACAAGGTGGCAGCCATGCCCTGCAGTCCTTCGATCGGCGGGACGGCCAAGGGCCAGATCGTCAGGGAAATCGACGCCCTCGGAGGGGAAATGGCCCGGGTGGCCGATGCGACGGCCATTCAGTTCCGGACGCTCAATACGAAGAAGGGGCCGGCTGTCCAGTCCTCACGGACACAAAACGACAAGAACCGCTACCACATCGCCATGAAGGCCGTTCTCGAGCGACAACCCGGCCTCGAGCTCAAGCAGGGCATGGTCGAGCGGCTCATCGTCGAAGACGGTCGGGTTTGGGGTGTGGAGGACCATACCGGATACGTGTATGAAGCCGAGGCTGTCGTGTTGGCCACCGGGACGTTTTTAAGCGGGCTGGTGCATATCGGATTTCGATCGATTCGGGCCGGAAGGGCAGGGGAGTTTGCCTCTTACGGGCTGGCGGCTGAGCTCAAACGTCTCGGATTTTCGATGGGACGGCTCAAGACCGGAACACCGCCCCGGCTCAAGCGCTCGAGCATCGATTTTTCCAGGTTCACCGCGCAGTATTCCGAGGAAAGTCCTACGCCGCTTTCCGTGTTCACCGAATCCATCTGGATGCCTCAGGTTCCCAGCTACATCGGGTACACCAACGCCCACTGTCATGACATCGTCCGCCGCAACCTGGACAAGAGCGCGCTTTACGGCGGTGTGATCACCGGTACATCGGCCCGTTACTGTCCGTCGTTCGAAGACAAGATCGTGAAATTCCCCGAGCGGGACAGACATCATGTCATTCTCGAATACGAAGGACTCGAGACCGAAGAAATCTATGCGAGCGGGCTCGGGAACAGCCTTCCGGTGGAAATCCAAATCCAGGTGGTCCGATCCGTCGAAGGGCTCGAAGAGGCCGAAATCATGAGGCCTGCCTACGCCATCGAATACGATTACGTCCATCCTGTGCAACTGAAACCGACCCTCGAAACCAAGATCGTTCAGGGCCTGTTCCTGGCCGGGCAGATCAACGGTACCTCAGGCTACGAAGAGGCCGCAGGACAGGGATTGTGGGCGGGCATCAATGCGGCTTGTCGGGTGCAGAAACGGAAGCCCTTCGTGCTCGATCGATCCGAAGCCTATATCGCCGTGATGGTGGACGATCTGGTGACCCGGGGGACTCGGGAGCCGTACCGGATGTTTACCTCGCGGGCGGAATACCGGCTGATGCTCCGAGAGGACAATGCCGATCTGCGGCTCATGGAAAAAGGGTATGAACTGGGATTGATCGATGTGGATCAGATACGGCGGGTTCGGGAACTCAAACGGGAGATCGAAACCGAAATCCGGCGGGTTCGCCGGACGGTGATCAAGCCGACGGATACGGTCAACCGCTATCTGGAATCCCGGTCGAGCCGTCCCATCGACAACGGTGTGCATCTGGATCAGTTGTTGAAGCGGGCGGAGCTCGATTATGACGTGGTTCGGGCACTGGCGCCTGCCGAGCGGCCGGTTTCCCGTCGTGCCGAGCAGCAGACCCAGATCGAAATCAAATATGAGGGCTACATCGAGCGGCAGGTTCGAGAAATCGAGAAGTTTCGGAACCTCGAACGAATGCGCATTCCCGAGGGGTTCGACTACGGGCGGGTGCACGGGCTGTCGAAGGAGCTTCGGGAAAAGCTCGAAGAGGTTCGCCCCATCAATCTCGGGCAGGCATCCCGAATCGACGGCATGACACCGGCAGCGATCAGCGCGGTGATGATTTTGTTGAAGTCGTCGTAGCGGGGGAGGGTGAGGACGACAGATCGCTTGGAGGGGGCGGATGCAGGGGCGGCATGATGAGGCCGCCCCATGGGATGTGCTCTATCGTCGGGGAGGAGTGCCGTCCGCCCCGATGAGGCCTTTGCGTCGTTAAATCATTTTTTCGATTTTGGCGTTTTTCTTCAGGTTTTCGATGTAGAGTTTGACATCGCCCTGAACCTTGGTCTGCTTGAGGTAGCGGCCGATATCGTCCTTCACCTCATCGAAGCTCTGGGTGCCTTCGGCCTTCTTGTCTGTCAGCCGAACGATGTGGTAGCCGAACTGGGTTTCGACGATTCCGCTCGTTTCTCCCGGTTTCAGGGCGAATGCCGCATCGGAAAAGGGTTTGACCATGGCTTCTCGATCGAAATATCCCAAATCACCGCCTTTGACCTTGCTGGGGCAATCCGAGTTCTCCTTGGCCAATGCGTCAAAATCTCCGCCCGCCTGGAGTTTTTTCTGGATGTCTTCGATTTTTTTCCGAGCTTCCGCCTTCTGTTCAGCCTTGTCATCCGGGCTTACCTTGACCAGAATATGGCTTGCCCGAACCTGTTCCGGATGCTTGAATTTATCCAGGTTCTTGTCGTAATAGTCTTTGACTTCCGCATCCGAAACGGTGACCTTTTCTGCAACCTCCTTGTCGATCAGCTTGCGGATGGTCATATCGGTCTTCAGGGTTTCCTTCAGGCCGGCCTGCGTCATGTTCATCTTGGCCAGCATGGCATCGAATTCCTTGTCCCCCGGAAAATTCTTCTTGATCTGCCCGATCCGCTCATCCACTTCGGCATCCGTCACTTCGATATGCTGTTTGGTGCATTCCTGTTTCAGCACCTCGAGGGTGATCGCATGATCCAATGCGGCTGCAGTCATTTCCTGGGTAGGTTCTTCGCCGGCATTTCCGCCCTGAGGTCCTTTCATGTTCTTGAGAATCTTGTCGAGATCCGAGCGCAGCACCGGCTTCCCGTTGACCAGGGCCACCTTGGCGTTGGGATCGGCTTCTTTGGGTTTGGCTTTGGCTTTGGTTTCCGTTTTGGGTGGGCTCGATTTGGCCTTGGTGGTGTCTTTCTTCTCCTGGGCAACACTCCAGGCAACCGTCAGCATCAGGATGAATAGGACACCCAGAGCCATTTTTCCAATCGTTGTAAACTTCTGCATTCGTGTTCTCCATTCCATTTCAATGAGGATCGTTTGTGCGGACGTCTGCCGGGAAACCCCCTTTCCCTGGCAAAGCGTCACCTGTTGCAGCAAACGATACCGCTTTCCGAAGCCCTTTGCAAATAGAACTTGGTTCGGGCCAAGAAAATCCTCTTGAAATTTCGTTAATGTTCCAATAGAAGATCATTAACGAAAAGCCGAAGGCCGACGGTGCCTTGGAGGCTTGTTGAGGCCGAGTCTCGAGGACGTTCGAGGGGGCTGGGCGCGATCCCGTATCGGGGGAAGGCATGAAATCAGCGCTTTTGACATGGTTGCGATCGCATCCGGATGTCGTATCCGGGGAAACCCTGAGTACCGTCTTGCATACGAGCCGGGTGACGATTTGGAACCATATCCAAAAGCTTCAGGGGCTCGGATACGACATCCAGGCGACCCCAAAAGGGTATCGACTGGCGGCATCTCCCGACATTCCCTATCCGTTCGAATTTCCGGAACGCGAAGGGCGCATGTATTATGTGGAAACGATCGGCTCAACGATGGACCTGGCCAAGACCCTGGCGCGGGAAGGTTGCCCGCATGGGACGGTCGTGGTCGCCGAACGGCAAACGCGGGGGAAGGGCAGGCTGCGGCGGACCTGGATTTCGGATGTCGGCGGGCTCTATTTTACGATCGTGCTGCGTCCGGAAATTCCCGCCTCCCATGTCATGCGCTACCCCTTTGCCGCTTCGGTCGTTCTGTGCCGGACGATCCGTCGGATGACCGGGATCGACGCCCGGGTGAAGTGGCCGAACGACATTCTCGTAGGGCAGGCCAAACTGGCCGGGATGCTCTGCGAAATGGAAGCCGAAACGGATTTGGTATCTTTCGTCAATATCGGCATCGGGGTCAATGTCAACAACGATCCCGAGCCTGCGGAACAGAAGGCCTGCAGCATTCGGAACATCCTGGGGCATCCCGTCGAACGGGTCGCGCTGCTGAGAGAATTTCTCGATGCCTACGAGACGGTCATCGGTGCACTCGATCCTGTGGCCGTCATGAGGGAGTGGAAATCGCTGTCCGCCACACTGGGAAAGCAGGTTCGTATCGTGACCCCCGAACGTGTGACCGAGGGTCGGGCCGTCGACATCGACGCAAACGGCAATCTCATTCTGGAAACCCAAAACCGCCACTTGGAGACCATCCTGTATGGAGACTGTTTCGAAATCCCGAACCAACCCAACGCATGAGACGGCAGACGAGCGCATGGACCGCTTGAAAATGGGAATTTATGCCGCCCTCTTCGCCGCCCTGACGGCAGCCGGGGCCTATCTGGCCATACCGATCGGCCCCGTACCCATCATCCTGCAGAACATGTTCGTTCTTCTGGCAGGACTGATGCTCGGATCGAAATGGGGCAGCATCAGTATCGGATTGTATCTGTTCGCCGGAGCGATCGGATTTCCGGTCTTCTCCGGTGGAACGGGAGGGATCGCCCGACTGATCGGGCCGACCGGTGGGTATCTGATCGGATTTTTGGCTGCGGCCTACATCACGGGAAAGGCCGTGGAAACGTTCGGAGATCGGTGGATGTCCCGGATTGCCGGGATGGTGATCGCCACCCTGGTGGTCTATGGCTTGGGGGTGAGCGTCTTGAAGTGGGTGACTGCCATGAGTTGGCAGAAGGCCTTTGTGGTCGGGGTACTGCCCTTTCTGATCGGCGACGGGCTCAAAATTGCGGCCGCAGAGGCGGTGTATCGCATGGTTTCAAGACAATTTCCGGTGCCGAGGTCCTGAAGAGCGAGAAGCCGATGTGCGAGGGTCCGTTCCATCCCGGCGTGCCTTAACCGCTTCGTGCCCCAAGGGATACTGCCGAACGATGTCGGGACGGGGTGATCCGTCCCGACCGGCACTCCGGCCGTTTGGCCGAAGCACCGCGAAAGGATGTACGTTCTTGGGAGAAACCCCCTGCGGTGCCGGGTCGTTTGTTCACGAACGCATTTGCTTGCCGACCTGAATGTCGCTCTTGCGTTTCAATTCCTCGAGAAACCCTTCCATCAGAGCGCTCTGTTTTTGGTTCAACAGAAAGCTTCGGATGCTTTCCTTCTCTTTTTCATCACCTTCCGATCCGCCTGCCTGTTTCCCGATAAACCCGATCACGTAATAGCCGTTTTCTCCTTTGAGTGCTGTGTCCGGATAGCGTTTCGTCTCGCTTAGGGTAAAGGCGGTGTGGTTGATCACAGGCTCGAATCCGATGGCGGAAATGGCCGCGTTCTTTTCGAAGAAATCGGTTTCCCCTTTGGTGAGGGCCTTGGAAGGGGTGATATCGGCGAAGCTCTTTCCATCCTTCAGGGATTTCAGAATCTCTTCTGCCATTTTGGAGGCTTCCTGATCCTGTTTGGCTTTTCGGGCGAGGGTTTTGGCCTTCTCTCTCACCGTATCGAACTCGGCAAGATGCTCGGGATCGATGTGCGTTACCTGCATCACGATGAACGTTCCGTTGTCCAGGGAAACAGCGTCACTGACCCCTTCGGCCTCCAGGGAAAAGGCCGTCTCCCCGAATCGGGCGGCATTCGCAATGCCCTTGGGACCGCTTCGATCGAAGGAATCTGTATGAAGAATCGTCAACCCCGCGGCTTCGGCGGCCTTCTGAAACCCCTGGGCATCCAGGGCCTTCTGGCTGAATGCTGTTGCGGCATTCAGTGCTTCGTCGGCTGCCCGCTCCTTCTGCAGTTTCTCCCGGATGGCAGGGGTTGCCTCTTCGAGGGTTTGGTGATGCGCTTCATGCACCTTTTCTACCTTGATGAGGTGCCACCCGTAAGGGGTTCTCACCGGATCGCTGATGGTTCCGGGTTCCATTGAAAAGGCTTTTTCGGAAAAAGGCGCGACCATGTCTTCTTTCTTGAATGCACCCAGATAACCGCCGTTGGCCTTGGCCGGGTCATCCGAGTACTTCTTGGCAAGCTCCGCAAAATCCTTCCCTTCCTTGGCCTGCTTCAGGACATCCATGGCCTTCTGCCGAGCCTTTTCCACTTCCGCATCGGTTGCGTCCTTGGCCACCCGAAAGAGGATATGCCGGGCTTCGACGGTTTTGGGTTTCTCGAATTCCTTGGGGTGGGTTTCGTAATCGTCACGAATGTCCTCGTCGCTGACCTGAACCTTGGAGACATAACGGGACACGGGGAATTCCACGTATTGAACGCTGCGCTTTTCTTCGATCCGGAATTCCTGGGGATGGGCATCGTAATAAGCCTTGATTTCGGCTTCATCGACGGCGACATTCTCGAGATGTTCCGGTTGAATGCGGACATAGGCGACCTTGGTCTTGGCATGTCGCCAGGCGAACCATTGCTGAATTTCGGGTTCGGAAACTTCCAGCTCGGAAGTGAGCATTTTCTGAAGTTTTTCGATCCGAATCATATCCCGCTGCGAAGCTTCGAACATCTCCGGTGTCAGTCGATTCGCCGCAAGCACGCTTTTATAGCGTTTGGCGTTGAACAGGCCGTCTTCCTGAAAAACGCCCATGTTTCGAACCGTGTCGGAGAGCTCTTCATCTGTCACAAGGATCCCTCTTCGATCGGCTTCCCGCAGCAGCAGTTGGCGGTCGATAACCTGATCGAGGGCCTTCTGTCTGAGATTGAGCATCTTGACGAGCTCGTCGTTGAATTGCTGGCCGTATGCCTTGCGGTAGTATTCGACCATTTGGGTATAGGTCTGGTTGTATTGTTCATAGGAGATCGGCTCACCGTCGATTTTTGCGGCCCATCCTTCCCCTCTTTCGCGAAAACTGCCGACTCCCCAGAAAATGAACACGAGGACGATCGCCCCAAGCAATACCTTGATCAACCAGGTTCCGGCATTTTTACGTAGAAAACTGAGCATGTTCCATCCTTCCTCATTGTATTTCCTGACCGCTTTTTATCTGACTCCTGACTTCTGTTCTCACGACAAATGCTCATGACGCAGCGGACGACACCCCCGTCCATGAAAACAGGCAGGAACCGCTTGTCTCCTGAATTCTGACTCCTGACTCCTGAATTCTGTTTTCACGATAAATTCCGGGCATCTTAGTTTTCAGCCGATCCATTTGTCAAGATGGATGGCTTCGAATGGACGTCGATTGCCGCCGGCTCGATGGCGAATCCGTTTCGCTCGATGCGGGCATCCGCCCGAACAACGATACGCTTCAGACCGTATCGATCCATCCAGAAGCGGAGGTTCTCGTTTCGATCCCCGCGCATCCGAGAAATATCCCGTGGATGTACCGCAACGGCAAGAACGTCGCCCGTGAACCGTTGACTGTCAAGTTCTGCAGTCAGCCGGTTGCGAAACATCCGGGATGCAACCAGATGCCCGAAGGCCGGATGCCATGGGCCGGCAAGGATGGCGCCCGGAGCCGTCATGGCTTCGGAGGCCTGCAGCCCGATACGGATCACCGGGATGTGGGCCAGCCGGAAAACCTCCGTCATGTCCGCCACTGCCGACACCGCATCCTCGAGAGTCATCGGTCGGTATTCCCCCCGCATGTATTGTTCGGCAAGCGGCGTTCCTGAAAGGACAACGGTCGGGTAGATTCGAACGACATCCGGCTTTAGGGATGCTGCGATTTGGGCGGATTGCAACGCGATGTCGGGGGAGTCTCCCGGGAGTCCGACCATCAACTGAAGCCCGACGGCCATTCCGAATCGCTTCAGCCGTTCGACCGCCTCGATCGTGTCTGAGACCCGATGTCCTCTGCTGGAGGCTTCCAGAACGGTATCGTTCATGGATTGGGACCCCAATTCAACCGTGGAAAGGCCTGCTGCCTTTGTCCATTCCAGGATGGCATCGGATACGCTGTCGGGACGGGTCGAGCATCGGATACCCTGAATGAGGCCTTCCTCTCGGAAAGGGGAAACCGCATCGAGATAGGAGCGAAGGGTTTCTTCAGGAAGTCCGAAAAAATTTCCACCAAAGAAGGCGATTTCCCGCTTTCGTACCGGATCGATCGGTCGTCTAAGCGCTGTTTCGATGGAATCGTGGACCTCGTCCGCTGTCGGCAGTGGCCGTTGTACGCTCGATATCCGATGCTGATCACAGAACACACAGCGATGGGGACATCCGGCGTGCGGCAGGAACACCGGAAAAATCCAGGGACTAGTGCCGGATTCCGTAGAGGGATCGCAGGGCATTTCGAGCCGCATCCTGTTCGGCCGCCTTTTTGTTTTTCCCCTGACCTGTCGCAGTGCCTTGGGCCGTCGTCACCTGGACGACAAAACATTTCGCGTGATCGGGACCGTACGCATCGATCAGGTGATACACCGGCCCTGTCTTTTGAGAGCTCTGGATCATTTCCTGAAGCTTGCTCTTGTAGTCGACACCGATCATGTCGATGTGCTCGGGCGTGATCCTCGAAGCGTAGAGCTGCTTCACCATGTGATGGGCGGCATCGAAACCACCGTCGAGGTAAACGGCTGCAATCAGAGCCTCGCATGCATCCGCAAGGATCGAATGTTTCTCTCTACCGTTCGATTGAAGCTCCCCCTTTCCCAGGAGCAGCCAATCACCGAGTCGAAGATGCTTCGCGATATCGGCAAGGGTGGCCTCATTGACAAGTTGAGCACGGATGCGGGTCATGACACCTTCGGCAAGCGGCGGCTGGAGGGCCATCAGCAGATCGCTGACGACGAGGTTCAGGACGGTGTCTCCTAGGAATTCGAGCCGTTCGTTGCTGAAAAGGGAGGGGTGTTCGTTGATATAGGAGCTATGACGAAGGGCCTCTTCCAGAAGCGACCGATCCTGAAACCGATAGGCAATCCGTTTTTCGAGAGGGTGGGCATCCATGATTGTTGGTCGATGGGTATCCGGCATGTCGGGTTGGGGTGGAAGATGCGGCGTTGGAGCCTTCCCTGACGCCGTCACATCGGATGGATGTGGGTTGGACGCTTCATGTTCCGACATGCGGCGGCCAGTTCGGCAAATGTCCAATAGGGAACATGGAAATCTCCCTTTCCCTTTCCCAGGGAGATGTCCGGTCGAATGTCTCCGTGAAAATCCGTTCCTCCGGTCATCAGCAAACCGTATCGAGAGGCGAGGCTTCGAAAATGTTCGGTCTGTTTCGGATCGTGATCGGGATAGAACACCTCGATCCCCATCAACCCGTTCTCCTGAAACCAGGCAATGAGCCGATCCGTTTCTGCCGAAGAAGAGGTGCGGATGAGGCCGGGATGAGCCAGCACGGGGATACCTCCCGCATGCCGAATCAGTTGCACGGCGTTGCGGGCATCCATGCGTTCCTTGTCGACATAGCCGGGCTTTCCGGTTGCAAGATATCGGTCGAACGCGTCATCGATGGATGCCGCATATCCCTTTTCCACCATCAAGGCGGCGATGTGAGGCCTTCCGGGAGGCTTGTCGCCGCAACGGGCCTGAAGTTCTTCGAAGGACAAATGAATGCCAAGCGCGGCCAGACGGTCGAGCATGCGCGGCACTCGTTTCATTCGGCTATTCCGAAAGTCGGTCAGTGCCTTTGAAAGCGCCGGCTCGTCCACGTCAAACCCATATCCCAAAAGATGACATCCTCCGGAAAGGGCGAAGTTCTGCGGCACTTGAACGCTGATTTCGACACCGGAAATCAGGGCAATGGGAGGGGGAGGCAGCCGGAAAAGCTCTCTGGCGCCTTCGATCGTGTCGTGGTCGGTCAAAGCCAGGGCCTGGATACCGTTCTGAATGGCTTGATCGAGAAGTTCAATCGGTGTCAGTGAACCGTCTGAAGCCGTGGAATGGACATGCAAATCGACAGGAGCATCCGCATTAGATTCCAAGGGCTTTTTCCATTGCCTCCTGTTTTACCTTGCAATCGATGCACTGGGTGGTGACGGGTCTTGCTTTGAGACGTTCGATGGAAATTTCTTCGCCGCAGCTTTCACAGATGCCGAAGGTGCCGTTGTCGATTCGCTCCAAAGCATTCTTGATTTTCTTGATCAGTTTGCTTTCGCGATCCCGAATCCGCAACATGAAATTGCGATCGGCCTCGAGGGCTGCCCGGTCTGTGGGATCCGGGAAATTTTCCTTCGTGGTCGCCATTTCCGAAACCGTTTCTTCCGCCTGTCCCAACAATTCCTGCAGAAGATCGTTCAGGTAATTTCGAAAATAATCCAAATCTTCTTTCTTCATGGCACAACCCTATGATTTGGGATGGGGGGAGCACTCCGATCTTTACGATGACATTATGGATGATCGCCATGCCAAGGAAGCCGCAAAAAGTGTGGAAGTCAGGCATCAGGAGTCGGAAGAAAAGCAGATGGTGCCTTTTCTGCAAACCTCCACCGATGACGTTTACCCAACGGGGCGTAGGTCCTGATTCTTCCCCGGTTGCATGGTCCATTGCTCCAAACAATGGCCGGACGTTTATCCAACCGAGGATAGAGGCTTTTTACGGTTCCATTCAATTTGAATTGGATAAAATACCATTGCATGATTCAGAAGTAAAGAACTTCGTTTTCGGCACCGCAGACTTATGGAGGTTTCTGGGTGGACGTTCAAGACCTCGGGCGGGTGGTATGGAGTGCCTGAACGAACACCGTATTTTTCGCCCGGTAGGCGAGGAATTTCCCCTGATCATGGTGGGGGTTCGGGCACGATGGAGGTGGGGCGGAACCGGTCGGATATGAAGGGCTCGAATCCATGTGGTTGACGCTTCCAGGGGGTTGTGGTAGGTTTCAGAAACGTCACCAGGGGGTATTCTTCCGGTGACATTCGATGCAAACCGGCCACTCACACCATGACGACACCGCCCTATTACCTGGAAACCGGAAACGAGGTGCAGCTCTTCGAGGCTGCATTTCGGGACAGACTTCCGGTCATGCTCAAAGGCCCTACCGGCTGTGGCAAGACCCGTTTCGTGGAATACATGGCCCATCGATTGGGGCTTTCCCTGATCACGGTCGCCTGCCATGAAGACTTGTTTGCATCCGATCTGGTAGGCCGATACTTGCTGATGGGCGATCAGACCGTTTGGGTGGATGGGCCGCTCACGCAGGCCGTCCGAAACGGCGGGATCCTATATCTCGATGAAATCGTCGAGGCGAGGAAGGACACGACGGTGGTGATCCATCCGCTGACGGATGCCAGGCGGGTGCTGAATATCGAAAAGAAAAACGAGACGTTGCAGGCCCATGCCGATTTTTTGATCGTGATTTCCTACAATCCCGGGTATCAGTCCGTCCTGAAGGATCTCAAACAGAGCACCCGACAGCGGTTCGTCTCCCTCGCCTTCACCTATCCCGATCCGGATCGGGAGACGGAAATCGTGGCGCATGAGGGCGGGGTCGATCGGGAGACGGCCGCCCGGCTCGTGCGTTTGGGCGGAAGCATCCGCCGGATTCGGGAACAGGGGCTTGTGGAGGGAGCAAGCACCCGATTGCTGGTCTATGCGGCACGGTTGATCCGAAATGGCATCGGGTTCTCCGATGCCTGCAGGTGTGCAGTCTGTCAGCCGCTCACCGACGATGCCAAGCTGTTGGAAACCCTCTTCGACTTGATCGCCGATCTGGATTGATCCATCCCAAGGCTCTACCTATTCCACATGTCTCTCGATGGTTCAGAAATATACCGCTGGTTCAGCGAAGGACATGACGATCCGCTCGAGCTTCTCGCTGCGGCCGATCCGGCGCTCGTGAACATGATACGGGACGGAATCGATTGCGGTCGTTCCAGACATGGCCCGCTTGGGGCCGATGTGTTGAAGCCGGCCTGTGGGTTCATTCTTTGGGCGGTTTCGCAGGAAATCCGTCTGGGTCAGGAGGCGGCCAGAGGCGTCGCTGCCCTGTTTTCGTCGCCCGATCCGGGAGCAAGCATCCGCAGATATTGCGAGCGCATTGCATCTGCAGCGTCAACCGGCCCCGAGTTGGCGGGTGTTCTGGCAGCCGGCATGCCTGCGGTGTTGAAGCACGGGGATGCCACCGATCTTTCCCTGTGGGAGAAGACCGTTGCCGCGTTGCTGACCAAGGGAACCTACGCCCTCTATGGCCCGCTGACCACTATCGGCCTGCTCTATGACCGCGGCGATCCTGCGGCTGCCCGGGCTTCGATGCGGCTGTTTCAAACGGTCTTCGGGCAGGAGCTGACCTACAACCGGTCGAGACATCTCTTGCATGTCGTCTGTCGCAGCATCGAACGCATGAAACCCGCCAAGTGCGCGTTTCAGACCGCAGAAGCCATCCGGATCGCAGAAACCGATGCCGAGCTGCTGGATCCTTTTTTCGAAGGATTGGAAGCCGGTTTGCATCGGTTGAACGCATCCGGGCTTCACGCCTTTGTGGATGCGGCGATCGAGAAGCAGAAGGCGGCTTCGGACGTTTCTTGTCCTGCCTTTTTGTCGCTGGCTTCCGGCAGCGCACGGTCTTGCTTCGAGGAGCTGTTGGTTGCCGCAACCTGGGATGGCCTGAAGGATCGGCTGCGACGCTACGTGAAGGCGCGTGTGCTCCGACCGATGACCCTGGCAGCCATAGACGAGAACATCCGTCGTCGGGTCGATGCCGATGCGGAGCGGCTAGTCTTCTCCGGGAGCGACACCATCTACCTGGCCGAGGAAATCGACGAAGCGGCAGACAGGGTCGGGAACGAAGCCCTCTATCACCTGCTGGTCCGACTCGAGCTCGGTTTTCACGAATTTGGGACCTACGACTTCGACTGGATCGCTTTTGCGGGTGAGGGGAGTTTCGAGGCGGAAACCGAGGAGACTGGTTCGAAGCGATCCGATCTTGAAGTGTTCTTTGAACGATTCGATCATCCGGAGATTGCCGAAGAGCTGTTTTCGCTTCTGGAACTTGCCCGGATTCGGTTTCATTCCGATAGGCTCTATCCGGGCATCTTCCTGCGCGGCCGGCCGATTCTTGCAGAAAAGCTCGACCGGATTGCTGCGAAACATCCCGAAGGTCCTGCCGGACGGTTGTATCGCTTTCTGGTGCTTCGAGAGACATCCCGCCGGCCGTCGGGGTTCGATCTGCCGCACGATCCGACGGCGCTCTTCGCCGAAGATGCCACCGTCGAGCGGACGGCCCGGCTGACGGATCGGATGTATCCTGCCTTCGAGCGATCCTGGGAGATGCCCTTCATCTTCCCCTACGGTTGGAAGCCCGGTCCGAAGCTCGTGGATCGGCGTCGATCGCCGATCGAACGGCTTGCCGAACGCCTTCAGCGGGTCTTGTTGCGTCAGGGGACGGTGATGAAGCGATCCGATCTGCGTCGATGGCTCCAGAAGGCGAACCCCTTGTCCGAGGCGGGACGAAGCGAGCAAGAGGTCGATGCGGCGGATTCCAGTGAATCCTCCCTCGATGCGCGCCTTCAGGCGGCGTTGCGCAGCATCGTTCGATCGGAAGCCGGGTCTGCTGTTGCGGATCCTTTGCAGGATGCAGCCGACGGCGAGGTCTTCTGGTATCCGGAATGGGATGAACGGACTTCGGATTACCTGTCCGCCCATGTCCGGGTGATCGTCCGTCGGATGGGGCAGGGGGATGTCGAGCGATATGCATCGGCCCTCGCTCGATATGCCGGGTTGGTAGGAGGAATCCGCAGGGCGTTCGAAACGATGCGACCTCAGGGGATCGACATCCGCAGGGGATGGATGGAAGGCGACATCTTCGATTATCCATTGCTGATCGATTGGGCTGTGTCCCGCAAGGCTGGAACCGAGGGGCCCGAGCGGCTTTACGTGCAACGGATCAAGTCCAGGCGGAATGTGGCGGTGCTGCTTCTCGTGGATCTATCCCGATCTACGGCCCATCCCGTCGAAGGGCATCCCGAAGGGGCGTCGGTTCTGGATGTGGAAAAGGATGCCGTCGTGCTGCTCTGCGAGGCACTTGCAACGGTGGGTGACCGGTTCGCCATCGCCGGGTTTTCCGGAAACGGCCGCCACTGTGTCGAATACAGCCGGATCAAGCACTTCGATGAAAGCCTCGATGAAATGGTACGGGGAAACATCGGGGCCATGCGGTCGTATCGAAGCACCCGAATGGGCGCCGCCATCCGCCATGCGGCAGTCGAGCTGGCGGCCCAGGATGCCGCCGTTCGGTTGATGGTCGTTCTGGGGGATGGATTTCCGAACGATGTGGATTACAAACGGGAATATGCCGTTTCGGACACCCGAAAGGCGGTTCAGGAAGCCCGCTCCAAAGGCATCCATGTCCATGCCGTAACGGTCAACATTGCAGCGGATCCTCTTCTGGACGAGATGTACGGATGGAACCGGCATACGGTGATTTCGGATGTGACAGAGCTGCCGGAAAAGCTGGTGCGCATTTATCGTCGGCTGACGAAAGCCTAATCAACCCCAGGCACTGCGTAGGGGACTAGGAACCATCTCTCAAAAAGGAACTCTTTATGAAACTTGCCGTCAGTGGAAAAGGCGGCGTGGGTAAAACCACGTTTTCGGCCCTGCTCATTCGAACCCTCGATGAAATGGGAAAACATGTCCTGGCCATCGATGCCGATCCGGACGCCAACCTTGCCGCGGCCCTCGGTATTGCAGATGCCGACAAAATCGTTCCCATCTCCGAAATGAAGGAACTCATCTACGAGAGAACCGAAGCCCAACCGGGGAGTATCGGCGGATTCTTCAAGCTGAATCCCCGAGTGGACGACCTTCCGGAGGCGCTTTCCGCCCGGTTGAACCACATCAAGATGATGCGTCTGGGCGGGGTGAAGAAGGGCGGCTCCGGATGCATCTGTCCGGAAAGCACCCTGCTTCGGGCGCTGGTGACCCACATCGTTCTGGCCCGCAATGAAGTCGTCGTCATGGATATGGAGGCAGGCATCGAACACCTCGGGCGTGCGACTGCAAGGGCCGTCGACAAACTCATCGTGGTCGTCGAGCCTGGTCGAAGAAGCATCGAAACGGCGGAGCACATTCAGCATCTGGCCGGAGAAATCGGCCTGACGCGTATCGCCGTGGTGGGCAACAAGATCCGCAACGACGCCGATGTGCGCTTTCTGCAGGAAAACCTGCCGCAATTCGATTTCATCGGATGGCTTCCCTACGACGAAACCCTGATCGACGCCGATCTGAAGGGGGTTTCGCCGTTTGCAACGTCCAGTCCCGCCAAGGACCGGGTACGTGACATGATCGGTCGGTTGTAGATGAGACGTCACTGGAAACCCGGAACTCGGTCAAAGGGAGGGCAAAGAAGGGATCACGACAGGTCCGATCCGCAAGAACGCCCTTCGATGACGCCGTCCGTCGATCGACGGCTCAAGTCCATTTTTCGGCAGATCGGGGTTCCGGAGCCAGAACCCTTTCGGCCCGATTCGTTTCAGATCGAAGCCCTCGAGCGCATCCGGGAAAGCGACTGTCTCGTGAGTGCACCGACGGGTTCCGGCAAGACCTGGATCGCCGTTCAAGCGATCGGCCGGATTCTCGAGTCCGGCGGAAAGAGCTGGTATGCCTCCCCTCTCAAGGCGCTCAGCAATGCCAAGTACCGGGAGTTCGGGGAGAGATTCGGCGCCGATCGGGTCGGCATTCTCACCGGAGATCGCAAGGAAAACCCGGATGCGCCGATCATCGTCGGCACGACGGAAATTCTTCGAAATCAGCTCTACGATGCCATGTATCGTGGGGAAACCCTGAATACGGATTTCGTCGTTCTCGATGAAGCTCACTATTTGGGAGATTCCGATCGCGGCGTCGTGTGGGAGGAGACCATGATCTACCTCCCTCCCCGGGTTCCCATCCTCATGCTTTCGGCAACGATCGGAAACGCCGAAGCGATCGCAGCCTGGCTGGAGGCGCTGCGGGGGAGAAAATGCCATGTGGTTCGGGAGACCCGGCGGCCCGTGCCGCTGATCCCGCTGTTTCTGCACCCGTCCGGAAAGGTGATGCCTCTTCTCGGTTCGATCGAAGTGACGCCGAAAAGCCGTATTTCCGGGGTCATCCGAAAGTGGATGAAGAGTGAATCCGCAAGCGGCGGCGGAAGAGGTCTTCCACCGTTAGGAGCGGTCCTGCAGGTGCTCGAAACGTACGATTTGCTGCCCGCCATTTTCTTTCTCAAGTCCCGGCTCGACTGTGACCGCGCCCTTGGCCTCTGTGAATCCCATCCGCTCGAGGATCCTGCGCAGAAACGACTCATCCGGGCTCGTCTTCGGGAACTTGCCGGAAACAACGTTCACCTCTCGCGCCATCGCCAGGCCGGAAGCCTCGTGCATCTCGGGGTGGCCAGCCATCATGGCGGTCAGCTGCCCGCCTGGAAGCTGATCGTGGAATCCCTGATGACCGAAGGACTTCTCAAGGCCGTCTTTGCCACATCCACGGTGGCTGCAGGGGTGAATTTTCCTGCCAGAACCGTGGTTTTTCTGAATACGGATCGCTTCAACGGCAAGGAATTTCTGCCGCTGACCCCCACCGAATTTCATCAGATGACCGGAAGGGCAGGAAGACGGGGAATGGACAAGATCGGATTTGCCATGTCCATTCCGGGCCCGTTTCTCGATCCCCTGCTGTATGCCGAGCTGGTCACGGCTCCTCCTTCGGATGTCACGAGCCAGATCCGCATCGATTTTTCGATGACCCTGAATTTGCTCTTGTCCCATACGCCCGATCAGATCGAAGACCTGCTTGATCGCTCCTTTGCGGCGTTCTGCGCCCGCAGGAGGCGGGATGCGGGCAGTCGCTCGGAAGAACCTTCGGTACTCTCCGATCTCGTGGAGAGCTTCCGAAAGCATTTTGACTTCCTGCAAGAAGCCGATTTTGCCGATGCGGACGGACGGCTGACCGAAGACGGGATTTGGGCGTCGAGGTTGCGGGTCGATCATCCGGTGGAAATAGCGGCCGGATTCCGGCTGGGGGTTTTTCCGGAATCGGATCCGGGGCTTCTTGCCGCAATGGTGGCCCTGTTCGTTGCAGAGCGGGAAATGAGCGAGGTGCTCAACCATCGGATTCTTCCGGAAAATCTTGTGAGGGCCTTCCACCGGATGCGGCGGGGCTTGAGACCCTTCCTGCAGTTCATGCGGGTGCGCGGCTTTGAAACCAAGCGGTTCGATATCGGTCCGTGTGCCGTGATTTACGCCTGGGCAAGCGGTATGGACTGGGGGGATGTGGTCCGGCTGTCGGAGATGTCGGATGGGGATGTCGTGATGCTCGTGCTGCGGACGGCGGACAACCTGCGGCATATCCGCGGCCTCGATGCCGTGTTTCCGCAGATCGCCCGATCGGCGGATGAAGCCCTCGATCTGCTCTTGCGGGAGCCGGTGACGATGGACGACATCCTGTAGAACGGATCGTTGTCATCCGCTTGTGTTCGGAATGAAGAGGCTGAAGGTGCTGCCTTTTCCGGGCTCGCTCGTCACCGAAACCGTTCCGCCGTGTGCGCTCAGAATGTTGCGTACGATGGCAAGCCCCAGTCCCGTTCCCCCATCCTTTCGGCTGCGGCCGGGATCGACCCGGTAAAACCGTTCGAAGATCCTTGGCAGATGCTCCGCCGGAATGCCGCATCCGGTATCCGTCACATCGATACGAATTCCTTTCGGCCCTTGAGCGGCACGAATCCGAACCTTGGATTGCGGGTTGCTGTATTGGATCGCGTTCATCAAGAGATTGACGACGGCTTCCTCCATCAGTTGTGGATTGATCTTCGCCCGCAGATCGCCGGGACAATCGACCTCGATCGTCATGGCCTTCTCGCTCGCCTTTGTGGCGCAGCTCTGTACGGCAAGTTCGACGATGTCGGCGATGGCTGTATCCGTTTTTTCGATGGTCTGTCGATCCATCTCCTGCTCGATCCGCGAGAGGCTCAGCAGATCCTCCACGATACGGTTGAGTCGATCGGCCTGGCGGGCGAGAATCTGCAGGAAATGGCGGGCGGTGTCCGGCTCGTCGATGGCGCCGGAAAGCAGGGTTTCCACAAATCCCTTGATCGAGGTGATCGGCGTTTTGAGCTCATGGGACACGTTGGAAACAAAGTCCTTGCGGATGGTTTCCAACCGCTTGAGGCGGGTAAGGTTCGTCATCACCAGCAGCACGCCGAAGGATTGGCCTTCCTTGTCGATCAGTGGGGCAGCCCTCAGATGAATGATGCGCTGTTGCGGCAGCTGCAAGGCGACTTCTCGTTCGATCGAACGCCGTTCCTTGAAGACCTCCGCAAGAATGTTCAATACGGCGCTGTTTCGGGTGAGGGTTTCGATGGGAACGTCGGGTTTGGGCGGGTGGTCGATGTCGAGCAGTTCGACGGCCGCCTGGTTGATGGTGATCAACCGGTTCCGGTGATCTACGGCCACCACCCCTTCGCTCATGGCGCTTAGGATGGCTTCCTGTTCCGCATGCTGGATGTTGATTTCCCGCAGGCGCTCCGAAAATCGATCGGCCATCGCATTGAAAGCATCGGCGACTTCTCGGAGCTCCTCTACGTCGGGACGGTTCAAACGCACCTGGGTATGGCCGGAAGCGTGCAGTCTGGCGATTTTCGCGATTTCTTCCAGGGGGCGGCTGAACCTGCGGGACAGAAAAAAACTCATCAGTCCGACCCCAACCGCCACCACAAGCGCTCCCCATCCGGTTTTCATCAGGATGTCGTTCATCACGCTGTCGATGGATGCAATCGGAACCGAGGTCCGGATGACTGCGACGATCCCGGTTTCGGTTCGGACCGGAAGGGCCCAGTACATCATCGTTTCCGAGACGGTGAAGCTTTTTCGGGTGAACAGTAAGGGCTTTCCGCTCAGGGCGGATTGAACTTCGGGGCGATGGAGGTGGTTGTCCATCAGGCCGGCATCCTGATGGGTGTCTGCCACGACGGTTCCCGAAGGCAGGACGACGGTCAGGCGGATGTTCGAATGGCCGGCTGCCGCTTCGAACCAATGGCGGAGCTCGGCGGAGGTCGCCTCTGCGATCTGTTTACGGATCATCGGTTCGAGAATCGCTGCGTGGGAGCGGAGACTTTCCGCCACATGATCCAGAACGAGCCGCCGCCAGCAGTGATCGGCGTACCACTGGGATCCGGCGATGGACAGGAGCACCAGGGCCATGCATCCGACGAATATCTGCCATCCAAAATGGCGCCTCATGTCCCCTCCCTGAAGCGGTAGCCGACGCCCCGCACGGTTTCGATCCAGTCACCCGCTGAACCGAGTTTTCGACGAAGACCGGCGATCTGAACATCGATGGATCGGTCCGTCACCGCATGGTCCTCTCCGTGGACCGCATCGACAATCTGACCCCGGGTATAGACCCATCCGGGCCGCCTGGCCAGAACCTGCAGGATGCGGAATTCGGTCTGGGTCAAATCGATTTTTTCCGGTCCCACGGTGACCGTCAGTCGGCCCGGGTGAATGGTGATATCGCCGGCATGAATGGTGGCATCGTCCATTTCGGGGGAGGATTCCCGCCTTCTGCGCAGAACGGCGCGAATCCGAGCCGAGAGGATTTTGGGGCTGAAGGGTTTGGTGATGTAATCGTCTGCCCCGAGCTCGAGCCCGATGACGATGTCGGCTTCCTCGCCTTTTGCCGTCAGCATGATGATAGGAACCCGCCGCATCCGGTCATTCTTTCGGAAAAACCGACAGATGTCGAGCCCGCCGATTCCCGGAAGCATCAGATCGAGCAGAAGAAGATCCGGCTGGTCGCTCTTGGCGGCTTCGATGAGGGATTCGCCGTTTGCAAACGAGCGAATGTCAAATCCTTCCCGGATCAGGTTGTAGCTCAGCAGCTCGAGGATGTCCTCTTCGTCGTCGACGATCCAGATCGTTTCCTTTTTCATCTTCGCCCTACGCATGGTGAAACGGGTTGAAAAATCGTTCCGGCGGGAAATGCGCATGTCTACCATGAAGGATGTCCGGCCGCCCCCGCACGAGCCCCCCTCTTGGCGGAGCGGGCGCGACGGGCTCTCGCCAGGCACCCCCGACGATCCGGCTTCCGTTCAGCGGGAAGGGGTCTTGGCCTTTTTGCGGTTCCGCAAAACAGGCCAAGATCCCCTGGACGCCGTGACGGTTTCATGTCTCGGGGGTGGCGACAACCATGCACTATCCGCCCGATTCCGCCACAGCATTTTCATCCTCGGGGGCGGCGCCCCACCGCCATGGCGATTTCGTGTGAATATTCATCAACCTTCTGTCGCGCTCCATCCGCTCGATGCTATGTCCAGGTCGATGACACGGGCGTTTGTCCTTTCAGAACCAAGCGACCCGAGCGAATGACGGTATCGACGGTGTTCACCCCCAGGTGATAGGGCAGAAACCCATGGGATGGGTGTTGCAGAATGATCATATCGGCCTGTTTTCCGGGATCGAGGCTGCCGATTTCTTCGGCCATGCCGAGAGCTGCGGCCGCATTCAGGGTGAGGGCGGATACGATTTCTGCAGGTGTGAGATCGAGGTGAACGGCGGCAAGGGCGATCAGCAGCGGAATGGATTCCGAGAAGGCGCTTCCAGGGTTGCAGTCGGTTGCCAGCGCAACGGCGCATCCGGCATCGATCATGGCTCTTGCCCGGGCATAGGGCTCTCGAAGTCCGAATGCCGTGATGGGTAGCAGAACCGCCACCACTCCCGCTTCGGCCATTGCCGCAATCCCCTCGTCGGATGCGTGCAGCAGGTGATCGGCCGATACGGCCTTGAGTTCTGCGGCAAGCGCTGCACCGCCAAGAGGGGTCATTTCGTCTGCGTGGAGTTTCACGCCCATACCGAGCGCAGCTGCCCGGCAAAGCAGCTTTCGGCTTTGTTCAATGGAAAAGACCCCGGTTTCACAGAACACATCGCAGAACTGCGCAAGTCCTCGGTCGGCGATCTCCGGGAGAAGGTTTTCACACAGAAAATCGATATACGCATCGCCACGAGCGCGCCATTCCGGCGGCAGGGCATGGGCTCCCAGAAAGGTCGGCACGATACGAACGGGGTGCCTTCGAGAAAGCGCTGCACAGACATCGAGTTGCCGCAGCTCGGTTTCTACATCGAGGCCGTATCCACTCTTGATTTCAACGGTGGTGACCCCGAAGGAAAGCAGGGTGTCGAGCCTTGGTAGGGTCTCCCGGATCAGGAGCTGGCGGTCGGCGGCCCGGGTGGCCTTTACCGTGGACAGAATGCCGCCTCCCGCAGCCAGGATGTCGAGGTATTTGGCTCCTGCCAGGCGGGCTGCAAATTCGTCCGCCCGATAACCGGCGAACACGAGATGGGTATGCGGGTCGACAAACCCCGGCAGCACACACCTTCCCGTTGCATCCAGAACGAGGGTATCCGCCGGGTTGAAGCCTTCGGCCTTCACCCGATCCCATACATCGGGTGTCTTGCCGACGAACCGGATCGTTCCGTTTGCGGCAAAGACGGCGCCGTCTTCGATGATGCCGATTTCGGCCATCTCGGAGCCACGTTTGGCATGTCGGCCTGAAACCGTGACCAGCTCGGCGGCATGGACGATCAAGAGATTTCTGGGGGAGAGAGGGGCGTTTTGCATGGTTCGTTCCGAACTACCGCCTTCCTTCCACCACCGCTTCTCCGATTTCCCTCCTCACGCTGGCGGCCAGGGTTTCGGCGAGGTAGAAGACAAGGCTTTTCGATGGTCCTTCCACCATCACCCGGCACATCGGCTGGGTTCCGGAATAGCGGATGAGCACCCGTCCTTCGGCGCCGAGCCGCTCTTCAGCTTGACGGATGTCGGCCTGAAGGTCCGGCAGCGTATTCAGATCGGGTTTGGCCTTGACCGGAACATTGATGAGGGCTTGCGGAAACACCGTCATCACGGCGGCAAGCTCCGAAAGGGGTTTGTCTTCTGCAGAAAGAACGTTCAGGATTTCGATGGCGGACAACATGCCGTCTCCGGTGGTGTGTCGGTCGAGAAAGAGAATATGACCGGAATCCTCGCCGCCCAGAACGGACCCGCAGCTTTTCATCGCCTCCATCACGTTTCGGTCCCCGACCTTGCATACGATATGGGGAATGTGACGTTCCTTCAGCATCGAATGAAGCCCGACATTGCTCATGACCGTGGTGACCACCGGTTTGGCGCGCAAACGACCCGTTTTTCGGAAATGATCGGCGCAAACAGCGATGAGCTGGTCTCCCGTGAGGACGGTTCCCGTATCGTCGACTGCAACAACCCGGTCCGCATCCCCGTCAAAAGCGAAACCGACGGCAGCCCGGCGTTGCAGCACCCGTTCGGCAAGCGTTTTCGGATGCTCCGACCCGCAGCCTTCATTGATGTTCTTTCCGTCCGGCCGGTCATGGATGCAGTCCACCCTGGCCCAGATGCCTTCGAAAACTTCGCGTGCGAAAGCCGATGCCGCACCGTTGGCGCAGTCGAGGACGATCCGGATGCCCGGCAGCTGAAAATCCGATGCGACGGTGTTCAGAAGAAAGTCCCGATAGGCCGAGACGGCCTGAGGTTCATAGCGGATCGTACCGGGTTCGGTGCTGCCGGGAACAGGCGCCGCCTCGATGATGAGCGCCTCGATGGCTTCCTCCTGCTTGCGGGAAATCTTGAAGCCGGAGGAATCGAAGATCTTGATGCCGTTGTCCGTGTAGGGATTGTGGGAAGCCGAAACGACGACTCCTGCGGCTGCGCCCAAGTGTCGCACCAGAAAGGCCACCCCCGGCGTGGGCACCACACCGAGAAGAATGACATCGGTTCCGACAGCCGATATGCCGGCGGCCAGGGCATGCGCGAACATATCCTTCGACTGCCGGGTGTCGGTGCCGATGACGATCGGCGCGGCAGCCTTCCATGAATGGGCGTATCGACCGATCGCCATGCCGATCAGCAACACGGTATCGGCCGTCATCGGATATTCATGAACGGCTCTGCGGATGCCGTCCGTGCCGAACCACTCGCTCATGACGTGCGCTCCTAAGATTCCAAGAGAGACGGGCAAAGTCTTCGAACGATTTCATGGGTGCATCCGTCGACGATGTCCTGAAGCCAGTTCGTTCCGGCTTCGACCATCGACGGGTCAAGTCCTTGAATGACGTCGACATAGGTTCCATCCGATCGATCGACCACTTGCCGAATCGTTGCCGTCAGTCGGTCCCGAAGCTCGATCTTGCCTCCTTCCTGAAACCGGAGCATGTCGAGGATGTCGGGGAGTTTTCCGGCGTTTTCGTGCAATTCGTTCTGACGGACCGCATGAATGGATGAAGGATGCTGGGTGAAGGGCATCCGGATGCCGTATTCGCTAAGTCGTTTGACCCGTTCGTCGATGGCCCGATCCAGTGTGGTGCACAACCCCGCGAACAGGGGTTCGGGGAACAGCGGTCCTACAAACAGGGATCGAACGTGGAAATACCACTGCCGCAGGGCGAGCAGGTTGGCGATGTAACGGGCATTGTTCAAAACGATCCGCTTGAGGGTTGTGTGCATGCCGGCAATGAAGTCGACATTGACGCTTTTGCCCGCTCCCTCCTGAATGAGCCGGTTGGGGCGGGGTTCATCCTTCCGAAGAATGCTGCCTGCAGCAACAACCGTTCCATAATTCAGCACGCATGGGCCGACCATGCCGCCCTGACCTCCCAAGAAGATCGGACGCTCTCGGAGCATCACCCCACGGGGAACGTCTCCGATCAACGAGGCGGTGGCCTTGTCCTGGTTCGGGGTGAAATTGAAGTGAATGTAAGAGCTGCCCACCTCGCTGTGGTTCTTGCGGGAAGTGCCGCCGGCCATGAAGCAATCGCAGAAATTGATGAGACTTCCCAGGGTGACGAAGGGAAACAGAATCGTCTGTTTCAAGGCGACGGTGTGTCCGGCGACACACTGCTCTTCGAGGATGCATCCTTCCCGAACATGGGCCCCACTGTTGAAGCTCACCCCATCCAGAAACACCGATCCGGCGAAATAGCCGCCTCGAAGATCCACCGCCATGCCGATCCGGCAGTTCACGACTGTCACCGGCGCCTCGGCGCCAAGGCGGCTTCCTTTCAGAATCAGGGTATCGGCCCCATGGATCCGGGTTCCGGCATGGAGGATCACTCCGGGAGAAATCCGCTCTGGATCGACATCGTCTCCGATTTCGACGCTCTGCGGGCAGGGGATGACCACCCCTCGTTCCATCAATCGCTCGACCGTGCCCATCGCATCATCCCTCCGCCTTCAGCTTGGCCGAGCGTAGGGCGTGCCGCTTCTGGGCGTCGAGTACGGCCTTTCGCATCCGAATGCTTTTCGGGGTGACTTCCACGTATTCGTCGTCCAGGATAAAGTGGATGGCCCTCTCGAGGGTCATGGCCTTGACCGGAGAGAGGATGATGTTTTCATCCCTTCCGGCGGCCCGCATGTTCGTCAGTTTCTTTTCCTTGCAAGGATTGACGTTGATGTCGTTTTCCCGGTTGTGCTCCCCGATGATCATGCCTTCGTACACTGGGGTTCCCGGGGTGATGAAGAGCTGCCCCCGAGGTTCCAGATTGAAGAGGGCATATGCGACGGCTTCCCCTCGGCGGTCGGATACGATGGATCCGGTGAAACGGGTCGGGAAATCGCCCCGATAAGGTTCGTATCCGCTGAAATAGCTGTTCATGATGCCCGTTCCCTTGGTGTCCGTGAGAAACTCGTCTCTGTAGCCGATGAGGGATCGGGAGGGGATACTGAATTCGATGCGGACCCGTCCTCGGTTGTGGTTGACGAGATTGAGCATCTTGCCCTTTCGAAGCGAAAGTTTTTCCGTAACGATGCCGAGAAAGGTTTCGTCGCAGTCCACCAACAACCGTTCGATCGGCTCGAGCTTCACGCCGTTTTCTTCCCGCAGGATCACTTGTGGCCTTCCCACGCAGAGCTCGAAGCCTTCCCGTCGCATCGTTTCGATCAAGATGGCCATCTGGAATTCCCCGCGTCCCTTGACGAGAAAGGTTTCCTTGTCCGCCGTCTCTTCGAGCCGGATGCCGACGTTCATGAGGGTTTCCTTGAACAGACGCTCCTTGATCTTGCTCGATTGAACGAACCGGCCTTCCTTTCCACCGAAAGGAGAATCGTTGATCCGGAACACCATCGAGACGGTCGGCTCATCCACCCGAAGCCGAGGCAGCCGGGCGGGGGCGGTGCGGTTGCAGATGGTATCGCCGATTTTGACATCCTCGATGCCTGAAAGCACGATGATGTCTCCCGGATCGGCGCTTTCCACTTCCTTTAGGGCAAGCCCTTCGTAGGTCTGAAGCCGAGAGATTTTGAGCGGAATCTGCCGCTCTTCGGCATCGATGCAGATGAGGCTGTCGTGAAAGCGGGCCGTCCCGTGAACGATCTTACCGATGGCAAGCCTTCCGAGATAGTCCGAGTAGCTCAGGTCGGAGACCATCATCTGGAAGGGAGCCGACGGATCATAGGACGGGGGTGGAATTTCGGCCAGGATGGTATCGAGCAGCAGAGCGAGTTCTTGCGGCTCCTCATCGGGGTTTTTCCAGACCAGTCCGTCTCTTCCCACGGCATACAGCAGCGGAAAATCGAGCTGTTCTTCGCTTGCGTCCAGATCGATGAAGAGATCGTAAATTTCATCGAGGACTTCTGCCGGCCTGGCGTCCTTTCGGTCGATCTTGTTGATGACGACGATGACCTTCAGGCCCCGATCGAGGGTTTTCTTGAGAACGAAGCGGGTCTGGGGCAGGGGGCCTTCGGAGGCATCCACCAGCAGCAGCGCACCGTCGGTCATGGACAGGGCCCGCTCGACTTCACCGCCGAAATCGGCGTGCCCCGGGGTGTCCACGATGTTGATCTTGACGTTTTTCCAAATGACCGAACAGTTCTTGGCTGCGATGGTGATCCCACGCTCGCGCTCGAGGTCCATCCGGTCGAGGATGCGTTCGGCAACGTCCTGGTTGTCCCGGAACAGGCCGCAACGGCGGAACATGGCATCCACGAGAGTGGTTTTCCCGTGATCGACATGCGCGATGATGGCCACGTTCCGGATACGTTCATTGACTGCAGAAGATTTCATGATGGGGTCGATTCGAATGAGAAACGGATGGCATCTATGAGAGCAGCTTGTCGATGGCGGTCAGCTCCAGACCGTAGGCCTCGGCGACACCGGCGTAGGTCACTCGACCTTCGACGATGTTGGCACCTGCGCGAATGTCGGCATGATCCCGCATGGCCTGCTTCCAGCCCTTGTCCGCCAGCGTCATGGCATAGGGGAGGGTGGCGTTGGTCAGGGCCTGGGTCGATGTCTTGGCGACGGCTCCCGGCATGTTGGCCACACAGTAATGGATGACGCCGTCGACGACGTAGGTCGGATGATCGTGGGTGGTCGGTTTCGAGGTTTCGAAACACCCGCCCTGATCGATGGCCACATCCACGAGAACCGATCCCGGCTTCATCAGGGAAAGCATGTCCCGGGTGATGAGTTTCGGCGCCTTGGCGCCCGGGATGAGAACGGCCCCGATGACCACATCGGCATCCTTGAGCAGCCTGCGGATGGTTGCGGGCTTGGACATGAGCAGGAAGCAGTTTTTCGGCATGACATCGCTCAGATACCGCAAGCGATCCAGGTTGCTGTCGAGCAGGAAGACCTTGGCGCCCAAGCCGCAGGCCATCTTGGCGGCATTCGTTCCGACAACCCCTCCGCCGATGACGACGACAGTCGCTGGTTCAACTCCCGGTACACCGCCCAACAGTACCCCCTGTCCGCCTTGGGCCATTTCGAGGTATTTGGCCCCTTCCTGAATCGCCATCCGTCCGGCCACCTCGCTCATTGGGGTCAGCAGCGGAAGGGAGCCGTCGGGTTTTTGAATGGTTTCATAGGCGATGCAGACGCTCTTGGAGGCGATCAGCGCCCGGGTCAGCTCCTCGGATGCCGCTAAATGCAAGTAGGTGAAGATGACCTGGCCGGGACGAATCAGAGGGTATTCCTGAGACAGCGGCTCCTTGACGTGCATGACCATGTCCGCACGGGCATAGATTTCCGATGCCGTCGGAACGAGTTCTGCTCCGGCCATGCGGTAGGCCTCATCATCGAATCCGCTTCCGATGCCTGCCCCCTGTTCCACCAGAACGGTGTGTTGCCGCATCCGCATCATTTCCACCCCGGACGGGGTCATGGCCACCCGGTTTTCCAATGCCTTAATCTCTTTTAAAATGCCGACGATCATGGGAATCTCCTTATATCGGTGAAAGGGTATGGCGAAAAGTGGTTCCTATTTGACCCGCAGCTTCTGTCCCACCTTGATGGAATCGTTCGGGCCCAGATTGTTCAATTTGCGAAGCTCGTCCTGGGAAATGCCGTACTGCTTGCTGATCCGGAAAATGGTTTCCTGCGGCTGAACCGTATGGTATTCGGCGGCTGCCGCACCGTTCGGGGCAGGCTTCGCTTCTGCGGATGCCGCCTTTTCAGGTTGGGGCTTGACGGTTACAGGCGGTTTGACGGCTGCCGCTGCCGGCTTTTCACCGGTCTGTGGGGCGGGCTTTGCAGCAGCAGGAGCTTCATGTTTTCCGGCGGATGCGTCCGCTTTTGCACCGCCGGATCTTCTCAACTCGTTGATGTCCCGATTCAGCTGATCCATTTTCTGGGCGAAGGCCAAGTCCATACTGTTGAGGCGATTGACGATCTGATCGATCCGTTCGTCCTGGCGGGTCATTTGTCCCAGCTTGACGGTCTTGGCTTCGATTTCGCCCAATTTCGTTTCCAATGTCTTGATTCGGTTTTCGAGATCTTTGTTCGCCTGCGAATTCGTCCCCTTCATCAGCATGGGCAGGACGATGATCAGGGCGACGATCGCGAAGAGAACCGTTCCGATGAGGCCGTAAAACAAACCGGTGTTCTTCCCCGCTGCAGACAGCAGCGTCTCCGAACGCTCTTTGTTGTAGGCATAGGCCGACTCGGCGGAGTAGTCCTTGTCTGCCGACTCGTTTTCTTTGGGATCACCGAGCCGAATTTGACCGGGGGAAAAGGGTTCGGGCATGGGTGTACCTCCTGAATGTGAGTGAACCGAATGAATGCACATGGCCAGGGGGGCTGCCCCCCATCCATGAAAACAGACATCAACCGTTTTTCTTCTGACTTCTCATTCCCGCCTTTTAAGGGAACAACCCCTATCGATTCCGGAAATACTCATGAATGACATCTACGACCCGCTCGATTTCCTGCGGCTCGAGTTCGGGAAAGATCGGAAGCGCCAGGGTTTCCTGTGCCGCTCGTTCCGACTCGGGGAAATCTCCAGGCTTTCCGCCGAGATCGGCGAAGCAGGGCTGCAGATGAAGAGGGATGGGGTAATAGATGGCCGTTCCGATGCCCTTTTCCGTCAGATATCGCTGTAGCGCATCCCGATGCCCCGGAATTCGGATGACGAACTGGTTGTAGACATGTTTTCCTGTCCGTTCGACTGGAAGACCGATGCGCTCCAGAAGTCCGGCATCCCGAAACAGCCGGGCATACATCCGTGCATGGTTGCGCCGGCCCTCCGTCCATCCGTCGAGATGGGGAAGCTTCACCGATAGCACGGCAGCTTGCAGGGCGTCCAGACGGAAATTGCCGCCAACCTCCGTGTGGCGGTATCGTTCCGCCCCTCCATGCACGCGAAGGCGATGGAGTTTGTCCCGATAGGCTTCCGTCTGGGTAGTCACCATGCCGCCGTCACCAAACCCACCCAGATTCTTGGATGGGAAAAAGGAGAAGCACCCGAAATCCCCGATGGTCCCGGCCCGTTTTCCCCGGTATTCAGCGCCGATTGCCTGTGCGGCATCCTCGATCACCACCAGATGGTTATCGGCAGCCAAATGCAGAATCGGCTCCATGTCGGCACACTGACCGTAGAGATGAACCGGAATGACAGCCCTCAGCCGATGTTTGATCGTTTGCGGCATGGCCTGGATCGTTTCGGCGAGCTTCACGGGGGAGATCGTGCACGTGTCCGGGTCAATGTCGACAAAAACCGGAACCGCTCCCAACCGATAGATGGCTCCGGCTGTCGCAAAGAACGTGTAGGGGGAGGTGAGTACGCGATCCCCGGGATGGATGTCGATCGTCATCAGCGAAAGCAGGAGGGCATCCGTGCCGGAGGATACGCCCACGGCATAGGATGCCCCGCAGTATGCCGCCATTTGCGCTTCCAATTCCTGGACAGGTCTTCCCAAAATGAACTGCTGGGATTCGAAGAGCTCGGTCAGCTTTGGGGTCAGCTTGTCCCGGATCTGTCGATACTGTCTCGTCAAGTCGAGTAGGGGAATCTTCATAGGGTCCCTGTGAACGTCAGAAGTCAGGAGTCAGAAGTCAGAAAAAAGGCGGACGACTCCTTTTCCGGACGAAACGTCTTTTCTTTGGTTTCCTCTTTGCATCTCCGATGGCGGTAAAAATCCATCGGCCTGAGCATTATCGTGAAAATGCGGCCGCCCCC
>Ga0272446_1000782_pt1 | contig 48402 bp, 38 predicted proteins | sample YNPCB0061_FD_194587 | JGI IMG/M metagenome (GOLD analysis project Ga0272446, IMG submission 194587) | Hot spring microbial mat communities from Yellowstone National Park, WY, United States - YNP-CB-006-1 | ecosystem: Environmental > Aquatic > Thermal springs > Hot (42-90C) > Sediment | place...
GCTCTGCGCTCTTAACCATTACTATTTACCACTACCCTCTCAAGATTCTGGATTTACCCCTCCCTTTAAAGCTTAGACCACTTGATTTACGCAGACCCGCCCCAAATTTCCCTTCTCAAGCTGGGATTTCACCGTCAAAAAATAAGACCCAGAAAAATGGAATTAGAACTATCAAACTCCTATGGATTTGGGGTGAGGGCTAATTAATGTTAGCTCAGCCAGAAACCCGATTATTTGCCAATTTGGTCACTTTGGCAACGATATTACATTGCTTGATTTCAGGCAGATGCGGTTGGATCGATACCCTTAACAAACCAACATTAATTAATTTGCCGCGATCGCCCTTAAAATAGTTTTGACTGCGGCATTTTGGTGAACTATGAAATCTCTGTGGCACCGAGTCTTCCTGGCTATAATGATAGGTTTGGCAATAACTCTCTGCTGGCAATCACCAGCACTGGCTAGGGAAGCACCAGCCAGTATTCAACCCTACCTCGATCGCGCCCAAGCCAAGGTGACCGAATTTCGCCTAGCCAACGGCATGAAATTCCTGGTTATGGAGCGGCATCAGGCCCCAGTGGTTTCCTTTTACACCTACGCAGATGTGGGCGGTGTAGATGAGCCGGAAGGTAAAACCGGTATTGCCCACTTTTTGGAACACTTGGCCTTCAAGGGTACTAGCCGGATCGGCACGACTAACTGGGAAGCAGAAAAAGCCCTCCTCGAACAGCAGGATCAGCTTTATGAAAAAATTCGAGCCGCCCAAGGCTCCCAGGAGTTGCAGAAATTACAGGAAGAATTTAATGCCCTGGAAGCCCAAGCTAGCAGCTATGTGGAGTCAAACAAGTTTGCCCAAATCATTGAACAGGCGGGGGGTGTGGGCTTGAATGCCGCAACCAGTGCTGATGCCACCTTTTATTTCTACAGTCTGCCCGCCAATAAGCTGGAACTGTGGATGTCTTTGGAGTCTGAGCGGTTTTTAGACCCAGTGTTTCGGGAGTTTTACAAGGAGCGGGACGTAATCTTGGAAGAAAAGCGATCGCGCAACGATAACTCCCCCTTTGGGCGATTATTTGATAGCTTCCAAGACAAGGCTTTCCAAGTCCACCCCTACCGCCGTCCAGTAATTGGCTACGAACAGGATATCCGCAACATCACTCGCCAGGACGTGAAGGATTTCTTTGCCAAGTACTACGTACCCAGCAAGCTAACTGTCGCGATCGTCGGGGATGTGGATCCGGCACAGGTAAAAACCCTTGCCCAAGCTTACTTCGGGCGCTATCCATCCAAGCCTACTCCACCCCAAATTCAAGCGATCGAACCCACCCAAAATACCCCTAGGGAAGTCAGTATCGAAATTCCTGCCCAGCCGATTTATCTGGAAGGCTATCACCGGCCGGCCCTCAATCATCCGGACAGTCCTGTGTATGCAGTGATTGCCAAACTAATGAGTTATGGGCGGCGATCGCGCCTGTACAACTCCTTGGTTGAGCAGCAACAAATCGCCCTAGAAGCAGCCGGATTCAACAGCTATCCCGGAGATAAATTTCCCCACCTCTTGGTTTTCTATGCCCTACCAGCCAGGGGAGTCAGCCTAGAACAACTCCAGCAGGCCCTGCGCCAGGAAATCACTCGCCTCCAAGAAACCCCAGTCAGTGACCAGGAACTAGAACGGGTGAAAAAACAAATCAAAGCCGAAGTTTTATCCTCTTTGGGTTCCAACATGGGTATGGCCGGTGCCCTAGTGGAAGCGGAGGTCAAGCTAGGCTCATGGCGCAGGCTGTTCACAGTCATTGATGAATTGGAGGCGGTCACAGCCGCTGATATCCAGCGGGTTGCCAAAGCCACTTTTGTTGCCCCCAATCGTACTGTTGCCAAGGGAATCCCCAAACGTTAACTTCGATGGAGGATCTTTCATGGAAAGTGAAAGTTTTAAGTTTTTAGTAACTGTGGTGGTGCTGGCGATTCCAGCTTTCTTCTACAGTTGGTTAATTCGCAGTGTCGATCGCTTTGAAAAGGAACCTACTCTCTGGGTAGTCTTTGCCTTCCTGTGGGGGGCACTGCCAGCGGTGATTGCGGCGATCATCTTTCAGGTAATCCTGGGCATCCCCGTTGCCATATTTGCCGGCAGAGATACCCTAGCAGCCGAATTTCTGGGGGCAGCGGTCAGTGCCCCAGTTACCGAAGAAATCCTCAAAGGTATGGCTGTGGCAATTATTTATTTAACCCGCCGCCGTGAATTTGACGGCTGGGTGGACGGGATTGTCTACGGCGGGGTAGCTGGATTTGGCTTTGCCTACGTGGAGAATATCCTGTATCTGATGAATCTCACGGATACCTGGGCTGAATGGTTACAGCTATTGATCCTGCGGACGGTCGTTTTTGGAGGATTGCACGGCGGCTGGTCAGCCTTGGTGGGCATTGGTTTTGGCCTGGCCCGATACCGGACTAACCCATTTTTGAAAATCCTGTGCATTAGTGGCGGGCTACTGGCAGCGATCTTTGGTCACTTGGTTCATAATGGGGCCTTGACCTTGGCTGAAGCCAGCGGCGGGGCAACTATTCTGCTGGTTTTCATTAACTACGGTGCGTTGATCTTATTTTTGGGGCTGCTGTGGTTTGTGGCTGGCTTTGTAGAGCGGCGTAATTTGCAGATTTATCTGCAAGATGAGGTGCCGGGGGTGATTTCAGCCCAATGGTATGATGGCCTATGCCATGGTCGGTGGTCTGGCATTAATCCCGCCCTGCGCCGCCAAATTACCCAAGCGGCCGCTGAGCTGGCCCAAAAAAAGATGCAGCTGGCCAAGTTGGGTGAAGAAGATGGCAATACTACCGAGATTAATCAATTACGATCGCATCTGCGCGGCCTAGCCCCCTAAACCTACCCTAAACCTATGCGTAGCCCCCTACCCCTAAACGTCGAGCCGAAAGCCAATCACCAGATGCCCACCCTGCGGCGGTTGTTTGCCTATCTTTTGCCCTATAGTAAACAGCTTCCGGTCATCTTTGGCTTAGTTGGCTTGGGGGCAGCTTCCCAGGCGGTGGGCCCAGCTTTAATTGGCTGGGCGATCGACAACTTAGTGGCTAGGGGCGACCTGCGGGGCTTAATGCTAATGCTGGTGGTGCTGATTGTGATTTATGTGGCTGGTATCCAGGCAATCCGGGGGCAAATTATTCGCGTCGGTTGGGTCATGCAGAATGTGTTGGCTCAAATGCGCCAGGATATCTTCGCCAAAATTCAGAGCCTGCCAGTGAGTTTCTTTGATCAAAGTGAAGCTGGGGACTTGATGAGCCGCCTCCTCAACGATGTCAGCACGGTCAACCAGGCCTTTGGCCAGACGATCGCCCAAATGTTAGGCAACCTTTTCAGCTTGGTGGGCATTGTCATTGCCATGATTGTGATCAATCCCGCCCTAGGGCTATTAAGCAACCTGATTGTGCCGCTGATGCTGCTGACGACTGGAGTATTTTCTAGTTTGGCTCGGCGACAGTTTCGCCTGGCTCGCCAAGCGATCGGTAACCTCTCCACCAAAATCGAAGAAGATATCGGCAGCGTCCGGGAGGCCCAGGCGTTTAATCGGGTGCAATTAAATATTTCTGAATTTACCGCCCTCAACGCCGCCAACCGGGATGCCAACGTCCAAGCAGTGGCGATTACGGCAGCATTTTTACCTTCGATCGATCTCCTCAATACCCTAGCCACGGCAGTTGTGCTAGCCTACGGCGGCTATCTAGCCACCACTGACCAGGCTAGTATTGGCACTGTGACTGCCTTTTTGCTCTATGTGCAGCAATTTTTCCGGCCTATCCAAATCCTCAGCCAGTTTTATACTCAAGCCCAGTCGGCCCTGGCAGCGGTGGAAAGAATCTTCTTGCTGTTAGATGAGCCAGTCGGCCTGCAAGATGCCCCTGATGCCCAAATTATGCCCCCAATCCGAGGGCGGGTGGAATTTGTCAATGTGGTTTTTGCCTACAGACCAGAGCGGCCGGTGTTACGGGGGGTTAGTTTTGTAGCCCAGCCGGGGCAGATGACCGCCTTGGTGGGGCAAACCGGGGCGGGCAAAAGCACAATTATTAACTTAATTTTGCGCTTCTACGACGTTTCGGCGGGGGTAGTTAAAATCGATGGAATTGATGTCCGCACGGTGACTCAAGCAAGCCTGCGGCGGCAGATTGGCATTGTCTTGCAGGACAATATTCTTTTTAGCGGTACGATCGCCGAAAATATTGCCTTTGGAAATCCCCAGGCAACCCCGGCAGAAATTGAATCCGCCGCCCGGGTGGCCAATGTCCATGAGTTTATTATGGGACTTCCGGATGGCTATAGTACCATAGTCGGGCAACGGGGCTTGACCCTCAGCCAAGGACAACGCCAGTTGATCAGTATTGCTAGGGCTGTGTTGATTAATCCCCGCATCTTAATTCTTGATGAAGCGACCAGTAGCATTGATACCCGTACTGAGGTGATGGTGCAGGATGCCTTGGCAAAGCTTTTAGCTAACCGCACCAGTTTTGTAATTGCCCACCGTCTCAGTACTGTGGTCAAATCTGATCAGGTTTTGGTGATTCAGCAGGGGGAAGTGATCGAACAGGGTACCCATCAGCAGTTGATCGAGCGGCAGGGTATTTATGCCAATCTGTACGCTTTGCAGTTGGGGGCTAATAAGCTCTGATTGTGGGGATTATGAGCTTAAAAGTAGCAGCGTCTTGACTCAGGGTAGAACTGGTTCGCGCCAGAGGGTGATTTGGTCGCTCAGGGGCTGAATTTGAGTACCGGGGTAGTAAAACAGGAGGATCTGTTCCCCTGTGTAGCCCAAGTCCGCAAGGCGGTATGAGCCAGTCTGCCCCATGCCGACCCCGTGCCCGAAGCCGCCGCCGATAAAGGCATAGCCTGCGATCGTCCGATCGCTATTCAAAATAGGCTCTAGGTAAAACAGGGTGCTCAGGGGCGGCTCAAAGGCGGTGCGAATTTCGTTCTTATGGATCTCAATCGGGCCTAAATCTGTAGTTACAACTACAGTCAATACCCGGCCAGAAGTTGATCGTTTGGTGACTTGGAGTTGGCTGATCCGGTTAAAGTTAGCCAAAGGGTGTTTGTTGCGCTGGAGATAGTCTTTTAATTCAGTAATGATTTCTGGGAGGGTGGCCTGTCTGCGCCAGCGGGCTTGGCCAATGCCAGTTTCATTCCAGCCCTGGCGGATGTTTATAAAAGCCCGGAAGTTATTTTCATCATTGAGGGGCCTGGCTTGTAAATTCCACAGGGGCTGGGTGGTGTCAAGGACAGGGGTTAGGTAGGGGCGGTCTGGACCATTCCACACGTCGCTAAAAAAGGACGTGATTCCACCGGTGGCAGAGGAGTAGAGACCATCGACTAACTCGTTGTTGTAGACCAGTACCAGCCCACTCGTGGCAGCGATCGCCCGATCAGCAGAGGCGATCGTGCCATTCCAGCCCTTGTAAACTTGGCAGTGTACCGTGGCACAAAGCTCGTAGCCATCGGCCACGAACCGGCGTAAATTTCTGAGGGCATAGGTGCGGGCAATAATAGTTTGGGCAACTACGGCATTGTAGGGAGCATTGGGGCCAATTTCGTGGGGGACTACCCCGCGCAGGTAGTCTTCAATATTCACATGATTGACTAGGGCATAGTCTCCATGGGCGTTGGGCTGGAGCCGCAACCGGCCGGGATAAATTGTGCGATCGTCACTGCTGACCCCGACTGTGACTACCCCCTGCTGGCTTGTAATCTCAATTTCATTGCGGGCGTAGCGGACTCCATTGACCACCAAAACAGCGCGGGGGACTTGACTTAGAACCTTACTTTCCAGGAAGGCAAACTGGTCGCCCTTGGCTTGCAGGCTCTGTAAAAGTAGGCGGCGCAGCAGAGGGGTATTGTACACATCCCGCTTGGCCCAAACTTGCCAGCGGCCCGGTTGGGCGACCTCTGCGGCAATGCCTTGCGATCGCATTTGGTTAGCGTAATCCTCCGCAGTTTCAAAGGTTCCCACCTGCTTGAGGACTAATTTTTCTTCCCACACCGGTTGGGGCAGGGCTTCGCTGACAATTTCCACCACTGCCGTGCTGGCCGTGACCATCTCTGGACGGCCATTGGTCTGGAATTGCAAATTCAGGGTATCTCCAGGGGCGGCTTGGAGGGTCAGGCGATCGCTTGGTTGCTCCCCAAACCGCTGCACCACTCCCACTTTGATTTCCCTAGCCAAGGCGGGCAGGCTCAACAAAACCCAGGTAACAATTGAGACTGTGGCAATTGCCCTAATTTTCAGCATGGTCTTGTCAAAATTAAAGTCTTAGCTTAATTTTACTGGTTAACACCACATTCGCTATTTTTTAAATCAGTCGTGTCCAGGTTATAAAAAAAGGCAAGAAAATCTAGTCCTTACCCCAAACAACCAAAAAAATAATGTCCAAACCTTTTTCTTAAATCGTCAAACCGATCCTCGCAAGTTTGCCTGAGCATGATTACCCAGTTCTCAGCAATCACAGGTTTTTTGAGATCTGGTTGACTCTACCTTCATTCTCGGCCCAAGTTTGAAAAGCATAAGAGACCTATTTTTTTAGGCTCAACCACACTGGTATCTCGGCAGATATCTCAACTTTTTCCAAGGCTTGTAAGCATTGGAATGGGCATTTGTTTAGACGAATTTATGCTGAATGAGTCGGACAACTCAAGCGACATCATGATGCCAATCCCCATTGATTCAACAGTAGTTACGCTCACTAGCCCCCTGTTTTGGGCTAACCACTATCACCGGGTAAAGCTTTTAGCAGGATTCAATATTCAGCAAATATTCAGCAAGAATATCCGAGTGAATGTCTAATTCATTTCGGACAAGGACATGATGGGAAATTCTCCGACTATCTGTCAATCATGATTCCTGAAAATGGCGCAGGGATTATGGGTCCGGGCTTTGCTGACTGGAATTTCTCGGACTAGTTCAGTCAAAAGGGGACTTATTTTGTTGTCCTCATCAAGAATAATATGAAGATGAATCTTGACCATGACCGATATCGAGTTGTTGACTTCTGTGATCTAGAGAGTCAATGCGAGTTTCATCCAGCAACAAACTTATCAGATTTCTCTAAGGATGAAATTGCTGAAATCTGCCGTCATCGCTGGCAGATTGAGTTATTGTGGAAGTCTTTAAAGATGCATCTCAAGCTTTAATTACGAAGAACCCCAACAGCGTAACCATCCAGATTTATATGTTCTTACAACTATTACAACTAATGGAAGTGCCAGAAATTTATGGTCAAAAACTACTCGACAAGCTGCGATATCTACAGATTTTACTGAGTCGTTACAGTTCCATTAGTAATTGGGCGTATGATTTGCTGCCAGTGAGCCTTGTCGGCTTAATTATGAAGTTTTATGTCTAAATTAAACACTTCTGCGAAATAGGGTGAATCGGATCGTATGGTACAGTGCGTTGTATTTTTCATGAGGGCAGTTATTCAACTCTGAATAAACAGGCTAACAACCCGAGCGGACTGATGGGAAATCTCAGTGTAGATACAAAAGCTGTTTGCAGCCGCTTAACCGGAACGTTATGCCGCTCAGCTTTTGGGGGCGCAACCGAAAGATTGCCTGTCAATGTTCAAGATCAGGTTAGCGTGAAGTTGTTGTTGAGGCAGTTGTTTGATAGGAGTGGCGGTAGGGAGATCACTCAACCAATCACTTATAGAAGAGCAACAAATTCATAAACACTCAAGCCGACTTGCCGAATAATTAATTGCTCGCAAGGTTCCCCGATCAAGTTCTTTGTGATCTGGTACAGAAATGTTTGTTCTAGGGTCTTCACGCACCAGAATAATGTGGCTTCCACGCTGACGATCCACCAAAAAGCCTATTTGCTCAAGTGCTTTGACACATTCTGCACCTGAGACGACAGGCAGTTTGCTCATACCAGCACGACCTCAACCATATCATCTGGAATCGTTTCACCTCGGTCTTGCAAAACTTCAAGGTAAAGAGCAATTGCCTCTTCAACATTGGCGAGAGCCTCTTCACGAGTCTTTCCCTGGGTGACACTAGCTTGGTTGATTAGAAAATGAATTTGGTTGGTTTTATAAAATCAAATTATTTCCACCAAAAGCTGGATTGCTGCAATGGGCAAGGCCGCGATCGCCACTCAATAGCTCAGCATAGCTTTGCTGCCCCCATAGTCTGAATTTAAAGCAGCTAAAGCGGCCTACTGTACGCCATGGCGTTTAAACCAATCTTGCAAACGCCGCCAGCCATCCTCGGCCTGCTCCTTGCGGTATGAGGCTCGGTAGTCAGCAAAGAAAGCATGGGGCACCTCCGGATAGAGAATGATTTGGGAACCGCTGCGGCTATTCTGCAGGGCTTGGCGCATCCGTTCTACCGTGTCGTTGGGAATGCCACTGTCAGCTCCGGCGTAGAGGCCAAGGATCGGCACGGTTAAGGTAGCGGCAATATCCGCAGGATGTAAAGGAGTCAGGGGGGTTGATTCTCCAACTAGGCGGCCATACCAAGCTACCCCGGCCCGGATGCGGGGATTGTGATTAGCATAGAGCCAAACAATGCGGCCGCCCCAGCAAAAACCAGTGATCCCGACTTTGTTGGGGTTGCCTTGACTGCTAGCCCAGGTTATGGCACTGTCAAGGTCAGCCATGACTTGAGCATCGGGAACCCGCGCCACAATGGGGCGAATCTGGTCAATGCTGGTTAGGCGAGAGACATCCCCTTGGCGGTAGAACATTTCAGGGGCGATCGCCAGATAACCCAACTTTGCCAACCGGCGGCAAATATCTTGGATATGGGCATGAACCCCAAAAATCTCCTGTACCACCAAGACGATCGGAAAATTATTTCCCGTGCTTGGCATAGCCCGATAGGCGGGGATATCCCCATCGCTGGTAGGAACCTGGACTACCCCAGCGGTCAATCCATTACTATCGGTCAGAATTGCTTGGGCATAGATGGGGCTGGCTGCCAAGGCAAAGCCGGTGGACAAGCCAGCACCCACCACAAAACTACGTCTTGTCAGGAATTGCATGGGGATTACTCCTAGGGTTTAAAGACTCGATTTAACTAATTAACTGATGTCAGCCTGACTGGATACTCAACCTCTACCCTTAATCTCTCTGCTCACCTGAGGGACTTCTGGAAGTTTTTATGCTACCAAGCTAGGTAAAACCACTTGGGTTGATTAGGCAGCAGTCAGATGGTTGCAGTACCAGTCTGCTCCAAGACCTAGTGTATTGTAGGTAATCCAGGTAAGAAAAATCATAGTAATTTGTCTGTAGTCAGCGGTGATCTTTGAGCCTGTTATTAATTTGAGATTTGGCTGCGGTGCTTGAGGATTTTCTAAGATCATCCTCTAGTAGCGGCTATGGGATTCACTACAAACGCTGATATTTAGGGGTGTACACGAGGATTTTTTAGCTCGTAGTGATGACTTTAGTCATCAAAATGAATTGACCCCAGACTTTTCAGGCATCCTCTAAGGTATGGAACGGGGCAAAATTCTATTTATTGACTTTATTTATTGACGATCGCAAGTTGGGCTATGTGGTCGATCACACAGGCCGGGAGCTTGACAATGGGGATGCCGCAGAAGCCCCTGATGCTTCTTATCGATCGCTTTTATTTATGTAATGCTTCTCTGTTTTGGAACTAATGTTATTGATCGCTCCTCTGATGATTGATGGTCAATTTTTGGTTACTTAGGGTTACTTAAATTATTATTATCTAGCTACTTGTATTTTAGTTTGCACCAGAGGATGGGTAGGTTGAGCAAAATTGTAACAAAATTAGCCACAATTACCGGTAAAGCCCCCAAGTAAAGTCCATAGACCAACCAGAGGAATAGTCCGGAAATAAACATCAGTAACATCCCCATGGAGATATCTTTGGTGGATTTGGTTTGCCAAGTTTTTATCACTTGGGGGAGAAAGGCGATCGTCGTTAAACCGCCAGCCAAAAGACCGATCAGGTTTACAAATTCCATGTTGATGCACCAGAAAGTAATTAATTTAATTAGCCTGTGATTAAACTTGAGCCACCTCCACCACTTTAAGTTGATTAATCGAACTCACTTAGTTATTGATTAGTTTAAGTTGACCAATTGAGATTAGTCGGTGCGAGTCAGGACACGATCGCTTGGTACACCTGCGGCTATCGCTGGGGATTTGAGCGATCGGCCAGTCCCGGCGGTGAGATTATAGCTGTAGGCTAAGAGTGCTAGCCATAGGGCCGGGGCCTTTGGCTCTAGCCAGGTTTGGGAGCGCCTCAAAAGCTGGGGTAGCCAGCCGCCGATTAGCCAACTTACTAGGGCTGCGATCGTAAAACTCCAGTAGCTGCCTAACCAGTAGAGTAGGTCTTGCCAACCGGCCAACTGCCAAATCCAAGCCAACAGGCGGGGATTTTGCCAAGCGGCCTTGAGGGCAAGCCGGTTGAAGGTCAGCCAATCCACCCGGTCTTTGATAAAAGTATCGGCCACCGGAGCCGGTTCACTGGCTAGGATGCCAAAAAAGGTGTTGAGCATGCAGTTAATCAACTGGGGCTGGAGGTGTTTTCCAGTTGGTACCATCATTCCCTTAGAAAATAACCAGGTGACCGCAGTGTTGCTCTGGTAAGCGCGAATTTGGTTAAGATGTTCGGCTTTGAGTAAATCATGCTTGAGGGCGGTATCTAGCAAGTCCGTGAGCCGCCCTAGATTTCTAACCAGGGAGCCGAAACCTGTAAAAACCAGGGGAGACTGTAGGGAAGCTGCGTCTCCAATTGCCAGAAGTCGATCAAAAGCCACCCTGCGATCGCTCCCACTGCGACTAAAGTGCCCCGGAATGTAGCCAAAGGTAGCCTTACGCCAGGTCAGAGCCTCCAGGTCGCAGCGGCGGTACTCCGGCAAAATCGTGAAAAAGTCCTCATACATCTCCAACAGAGAGCCGGGGTTAGTGGTATTAACCTGATGATAATGAAATAAATACACTGTCAACTCCCCATCAGCCCCAGGAAAAAGCTCCCAAATCAACTGGCGCCCACGGGAGATATCCCCATGGCTATTCAACACATCTCCATAGTTTTCATCCCAGACCCCCGGCTCAAAGCCACTGCGGATCACCGCGCCGACTGTGGGGCAAACACTGTCAAAGGTGCGCCTGCCATTCAACTGCCAAGCGATCGGCGACGCAGTACCCATGGCATCCAACAGGAGTCGGCCCGTGGCAACCCGCAGCTCCCCCTTGGGTTCAGCTAAGCGGGTACACTCGACTCGGACTTGATCAGGGAAAATATCAGCCCGGCGGAACTCCGTCTCTTCCCAAATTTCACCACCCGCTGCCCGTAATTTCTCACCACAGACGCGCAGGAGCTTTTCTGCATCAATGGCAATATTGAGCACCGTGGGGGTATGGAGTACCGGAGCTTTGAGGTATTTAGGGTTATTGGCATCAAAAAATTTATTAAAGCCGTCTTTATACTCCTTGGCAATGACGCTTTCAAACTGGCTGGGGGTAAATAGCCCCAAGTTAATTAGGCTTTGGAACTCATCGCGGGAGATATTCCATTCCCGGTTCATCCGGGCAAAGGGCAATCTTTCAATTAGGAGAACTTTATAACCAAGACGAGCCATGGCAGCCGCATGGATTACCCCCAAGGCTCCGCCCACATAGATCAAATCGTAGCTGGGCGGGGATGCTGAACTTTGGGAGTTGGTAAAGATTACCTGCTGGGGAGTTTGGGGATTGCGGACGGATTCGCGCCAACGCTTCTCCCACCAATAGGCGCGGTTGAGGTCATACTCGCCGTTGGGAATTTTGCGAAAGAAGTGGACGGTTTTCGGATAGCGATCGCCCAAACTCGTGAAAATATCTGCCCCATCAATCAGCGGCGGCGGCTCTGGATACTCGTGGGGAAACCGCTGCCTGATCTTTTGTTTGAGGTGCTTGAGCATGGCTCTTTCCCCAGGCAACAGCTGGTCTTGGTAGCGAAAGACCTTTAGGTAGGAGGTGCGCTGCAAGGTCCACAAAAATATGGAGATTGCAGCGGAGCCGGAATGCCACATCACCCCATCAGGAGTTGAACTGAGGCGGCCTTGGGGGGGGTGCCATTGATTTTGCAGCCAAGCAATGACTAGGGGCGTGTCGGGGGTAGGAATCTCTAGGTAAAGCAGTTCTTGCATGGGGGCAGGCCGCAAAAAATTTAGTATGACTTGATTACTTCTGATTACTCAGTAATTAGTTAATTTTACTTAATACTTTGCAACTAAAAATGTCAGTAAGGCTGGACTAATATTCTTCCTAAGCATAGGGTATTGAGCTAAAAGCTGTAGTACCAAGACCACGGGCAAATATAATATGCCAAGACAAATTTTGATTCAGTGAATAGGAATTATTGGTGCCAGCATGTACGAGAAACTCACTCCACCAGCCATTGGCGATCGGATCACCTTCCAAGACGGTAACCCAGTGGTTCCAGACCAGCCAATTATTCCATTCATTAGGGGTGATGGAACGGGGGTAGATCTCTGGCCTGCGACCCAACGGGTGATTGATGCGGCAGTCGCCCGGGCCTACGGCAGCAGCCGAAAGATTATTTGGTTTAAGGTTTATGCGGGGGATGAAGCCTGTGCACGGTATGGCACGTATCAGTATTTGCCCCAAGACACCCTGACAGCTATCCAGGAATATGGTGTGGCTATTAAAGGCCCGCTGACTACCCCAATTGGCGGGGGAATCCGTTCGATCAATGTGGCTCTGCGCCAAATCAATGACCTCTATGCCTGTGTGCGTCCTTGTCGCTACTATCCGGGTACCCCTTCCCCCCACAAAAACCCAGAGAAGTTGGATGTGATTATCTACCGGGAAAATACCGAAGATATCTATCTGGGGATTGAGTGGCAGCAGGGTAATGAGGTGGGCGATCGCTTGATCAAACTCCTCAACGAAGAATTTATCCCGGCCACCCCGGAGCATAAAAATAAACAAATTCCTCTAGATTCTGGTATTGGGATTAAACCAGTCAGTAAAACCGGCTCCCAACGATTGGTTCGTCGCGCGATCGCCCACGCCCTGCGCTTGCCCCCCGCAAAGCAACGGGTGACCCTAGTCCACAAGGGCAACATCATGAAATACACCGAGGGGGCGTTTCGAGATTGGGGCTACGAGTTGGCCACCACAGAATTTCGCAACCAGTGCATAACCGAGCGGGAATCCTGGATCTTGAGTAACCGCGAACAAAATCCCGAACTAACCACCGCTGAAAACGCCCGGATGATTGACCCCGGCTACGATGCCCTGACCCCAGAAAAGCAGGCCCAAATTTGCCGAGAGGTGGAGCAGGTGCTAGATAGTATCTGGCAGACCCACGGCAATGGCCAGTGGCGCACCAAGGTGATGGTGAATGATCGGATTGCCGACAGCATCTTCCAGCAAATCCAGACCCGCCCCGATGAGTATTCCATTTTGGCGACCATGAATTTGAATGGAGACTACCTCTCGGATGCGGCGGCAGCGGTGGTGGGCGGTCTGGGCATGGGGCCGGGAGCTAACATTGGTGACAATTGTGCAATTTTTGAAGCCACCCATGGCACAGCCCCTAAACATGCGGGATTAGATAAAGTCAACCCAGGCTCAATGATTCTTTCTGGGGTAATGATGTTGGAGTACATGGGCTGGCAGGAGGCCGCAGATTTGATTACCAAGGGAGTGAGTGCTGCGATCGCCAATGGCCAAGTTACCTACGATCTAGCCCGACTGATGACCCCAGCGGTGCCAGAGTTGAAATGCTCTGAATTTGCCGAGGCGATCGTCAGTTACTTCTAGGGTAAATGGACAGGGATTCCCTTGACCAAGGTCGCCTTAAGCCAATAAAAGCCTTGAACTACCAAGACCTCCAGTCTCGGAATCAAAGTTATGTGGCGATCTGGGCAGGCAGCAATTCCAGCGGTGATTGCTTGAATACCCACAATATTTGAACATCAACTTGAGTATCAACAATAATCAGCAATCCAGTGGATTGACCTGCGATCCTCAAGAAGCTGATTTTCAATATAAGTTAATTAAAATCTCAGTATCATCCGAGAAAATGTTGCAGGTAATTTACAAAGTATTAAAGTGTGTTGCGAATTATTGGAATTACTGAGATGGCATCTAAGACTGCGTGATAAAATCCCTGACCATAAGGAACAAAATATGAAGGGAGAAAAGCCTTGGTTCTGAGAGTTGCTGTGGTTGGTTCTGGCCCCGCTGGTTCATCTGCTGCGGAAACGCTAGCTAAAGCCGGGATTGAAACTTTCCTGTTTGAAAGAAAACTAGATAACGCCAAGCCCTGCGGCGGGGCAATTCCCCTATGCATGGTTGGTGAATTTGACCTGCCTCCCGAGATTATCGATCGCAAAGTCCGCAACATGAAGATGATCTCGCCCTCTAATATCGAGGTGGATATCAACCTAACCAAGCAAGATGAATACATTGGCATGTGCCGCCGGGAAATCTTAGACGGCTACCTCCGCAACCGGGCAGCTAAGTTTGGTGCAAATTTGATTAACGGCACTGTACATCAATTAGATTTACCAACCGGCAGTAGTGACCCCTACACCATCCACTACGCTGACCACTCCAATGGCGAAATTCAGGGGGAAACCAAAACTCTCAAAGTCGATGTGGTGATTGGGGCCGACGGGGCCAATTCCAGGGTTGCCAAGGCCATTGATGCTGGGGACTACAACTATGCGATCGCCTTCCAAGAGCGCATCCGCCTACCCCAAGACAAAATGGCATACTACGAAAACCTGGCCGAAATGTACGTGGGTGACGATGTTTCCCCAGACTTCTACGCTTGGGTATTCCCCAAGTACGACCATGTGGCCGTCGGCACTGGCACCATGAAAGTCAACAAAGCAATCATTAAGCAACTCCAAGAAGGCATCCGCACCCGCGCGGCCAAGAAGCTTGATGGCGGCGAAATTATCAAAATTGAAGCTCACCCAATCCCAGAACACCCCAGACCCCGCCGGGTGGTTGGTCGGGTTGCCCTGGTTGGCGATGCCGCTGGCACTGTCACTAAGGCCTCTGGGGAAGGGATTTATTTTGCGGCTAAGTCTGGCCGGATGTGTGCTGAAACGATCGTTGAGCGCTCCGAGCAGGGCACCCGCATCCCCACCGAAGAGGATCTCAAAGTGTATCTCAAACGCTGGGATCGCCGCTACGGACTCACCTACAAGGTACTAGACCTGCTACAAACAGTCTTCTACCGCTCTAACGCTACCCGTGAAGCCTTCGTGGAAATGTGCTCTGATCTGGATGTGCAAAAAATGACCTTTGATAGCTACCTCTACAAAACTGTGGTGCCAGCTAACCCCTTGGTGCAGCTAAAAATCACTGCTAAGACGATCGGTAGTCTGTTGCGGGGTAATGCCTTGGCTCCCTAGGCAAAACTTTATAACTGTATAAAGCCTGTTACCAATGCCGCCGACGGGCGGTTTTTCATTGGCTGGCCTAAATTTGCGGTGGTTGACAGAAAAAATCCCCAGCTCAAACCGGTGAGCTGGGGAACGTCAATCAGGGTGCATCTACCAATCTACTTTTCTGGCCAGTTAGCCAAGATCAGGACAAGCTGGAGGAATTTTTTAGGAGATTTTGGATTTCCTGGATACCTTGGTAGGCGCGATCGCGATATTGCTCGTAACGGAGTTGCTTATTTTTGATCCTAGTGGGCAGTTCCGGCAAGATACCAAAGTTGGGCGGCATTGGCTGGAAGTGCTTGGGGGCAGCGGTGCTAATGAAATCGAACAAGGCTCCCATCATGGTGGTGGGCGGTAGAGTAATTGGGGCTAAGCCCAGGACTAAACGGGCTGCGTTGGTGCCAGCCAGCCAACCCCCGGCGGCAGCGGCGGTGTAGCCTTCGGTACCAACTAATTGGCCGGCGGCTAGGAGGGTGGGGCGATCGCAAAACTGGAGGGTCGGATGTAGCAGCCCGGGGGAACGCAAAAAAGTGTTGCGGTGCATCACCCCCAGACGGACAAATTCGGCATTTTCCAGCCCCGGGATCAACCGAAATACCCGCCTTTGCTCCCCCCAGCGTAGGTTGGTTTGAAAGCCGACCATGTTCCACAACTGGCCGGCCTTATCCTCCTGGCGCAACTGGACTACGGCATAGGGACGATCGCTGCTCCCCTCTGGAGATAAGCCCACTGGCTTGAGGGGGCCATAGCGCATCGTGTCTTCCCCCCGGCGGGCCAGCTCCTCAATTGGCAGGCAGGCTTCAAAAAATTTGGCACTTTCCCGCTCAAAATCCTTTAGTTCAGTTTGTTCAGCCCGGCAGAGTTCTTGCCAAAAATGTAGATACTGCTCACGGTTCATCGGGCAGTTTAGGTAAGCTGCTTCCCCCTTGTTATAGCGCGATGCCAAGAAGGCCACTTCCCGGTTAATTGATTCGCCGGTGACGATCGGACTGGCAGCATCAAAAAAACTCAGGTACTCTATCCCCGTAAAATTCTGCAAATCCTGGGCCAGGTCTGGAGCTGTCAGGGGGCCCGTGGCCAAGACAACAACTTGATCGCTCGGAATGGCTTTCACTTCCTGGCGGCGCAGCTCGATGCGGGGGTGATTGGCGATCGTCTCCGTCAGGTCTTGGCTAAACTTAGCCCGGTCAACGGCTAAAGCTCCCCCAGCCGGAACCATGTGCTCATCCGCCTTAGCTAGGACAATCGACCCCAACCGTCGTAGTTCATTGTGTAACAACCCGGCCGCGCGATCGCTGGCCATAGCCCCAAAGGAATTACTGCAAACCAGCTCAGCTAGTTCTTCGGTATGGTGGGCTGGACTAAATCGGCGGGGACGCATTTCGTGTAAGATCACCTGTACACCCGCCTGTGCAATTTGCCAAGCTGCTTCGGTGCCGGCCAACCCACCCCCGATTACCTCGACCGTTTTTTCAATCATCTAGCATCTTCTTTGTATTTCATCTGCTCTAGTTTAATGTTTGATTCAGAACTACCTCAAGACCACGCACCAGTCATTACCCTAATTGATGAACAAGGGCGATCGCTAGATTGTTATATTGAACGTGAACTAGCCGTTGCTGGCAAAGAATACCTCCTACTGTTACCCGTGGATCACCCCGTAGAAATCTTTGTCTGGGACGACGACGAAGAAAGTGATGCCATTTTACTAGATGATGAAAAGGAAATTCAAATGGTCTTTGCCGATGCCCAGGCAGTCTTGGCCGAGCAAAACCTTACCCTAAAATGGACGGCTTTCACCTTGACCGTGGCTGGTGACCTGCCCCCAGTTGCAGATGAAGACCTTCTAACTATGGAAATTGAAGATGACGAATTTGATCTAGAACCAGAGGAATTTCAGCTTTTAGCCACTTTCTACCATCAAGATCAGGAATACTCGGTCTATACACCCAGAGACCCTATGTTATTGTGTGCCCGCCGCAACCCCCACGGCAAGACTGAACTAGTCCCCCCAGATGAAGTTCAACCTTTTTTAGAAAATATGCTCTCTGAGGATCTAGAGGATTAGCAATCAGTCACGCTCAGACTACATTAGAGTCTTTTTTAGAGAGCTTTGCTTGAATTAGAAAAGCAATTGGAAAGCCAACAATAAAAGTAGTACTCCAAGCCCAGGGTGCTAGCCATGCTCCTGCGATCGCCAATAAAGCAATCAGCGGTTCTACATAGCCTTCTTGGCGAACATGGCGGATGGTCTCATCGGATAGAGTGTTGCCCACCAGATGCCGGTTTTGAGTACCGTAAATCCAGGCGGCTGTGGAGAAAATGCCCACTCCCGCTGCTGAGAGGCTGTAAAACACCTGAATGGCAAATGTGCCGTCATACAACTCAGAAAGAGAACTAGCATAAGGTAAAAGCACTACAAACATCAGAGAAAGCAGACTGAGAAATGTATGAATTGCATCAGTCTTTTGGTAGTACTTAAATTGATGTACGTGATTCAGCCAATAAAATGCGATCGTAACAAAGGTGATAATATACACACCAATACTGGGTATTTGCTGCAATAGTAATTTGGTAACCGCTTCAGGTGACATTTGATCCGTTGCTATGGGGTCAAATACGAGAGCTAAGATTGTCATTGCTACAGCAAAGATGATATCACTGACTCTAGTTAATCGCTCGATAGGCATGGGGTCTGGGATGGGTATTGAATTTTAATAATAGAGCTTAACGATTTAATAGCCAGAAAATGCGTTAGGAGTTGCTTGCCATCTTCTCTGGGTCAGGGATTATAGATAAGATTCTGATATCACAAGATATCAGGTTTTTCCGTACTCGAATCGTCTGCAAAGCGTCCTAGTTTATCCAATACCCCTATGGAACCCGGAAGAGCTTTGGGGGTGACAAACAGGCCACAAGCCTCAAAGTCTTAAACTTCAAAACCTCATATTCAGCTGACTTTCGGCGATCGCACCATCAGCCACAGGGGAGGAGCTTCCCTTTGAAGGCGAATTTCCTCACAGACAACAAATCCCAGGCGTTGGTAGAAACGCACGGCACCCTCTGTGGAAGTATACAGGCAGCAGGCTTTACCCTCCTGATCAGCTAGTGCCAGTGCTGGTTGCAATAGTAACCCACCGATACCCTTGCCCTGACTTTCAGGCGCAACTGCCAACCCGTCCAGGCACCAATGGGGTTTAGAACAATAACGATCGCGCAGCTTTTCTGCACATTCAAGTAAGGACAACAGGCGATAGCTACTCTGCCAGCCAGTTTGCAGCCAGCCTTGGAGTACCAATGGCCATAGAGTCCAGATTGTTTCTCGCGGCACACCGGGGGGCAGCCAACTGGCCACACCCCAGAATCCGGGAGCGGTGGTGTAGCTGTGGCCGTATTGATGATTCCGTTGCAATGCCTCCTGCCAAAACCAGCGGATCACGTCTAGCCGATTTTGGGCCTTGGGCAGTAGGTAGTTGACTAGGGGGTCATTGGCAAAAGCACTGGCCATTAGGGCAGCGGCGCGATCGATTTCTTTATTGGAGAGAAGCGCGATCGCTACCTCCGTTGATTCAGTGGACATCCTAATCATGGTAGTTTCTCCAAACTGTGAGTAATTTTCTGTAAAGAAAACCCAGAGCTACTTCTGTGGGTCTTCTGGTTTTTGAGCCTGTTTTGGAATTAGTGCAGCGCTCAACTTCATCGGTAATTGGGTCAAGCCATTAACCTAAAATTCAGTGCCCGTGGTGCAGTCCGCTATTCTGAAATTTGTTATGCACTGATCGCTTCTCGCAACTCTGGGCGCGTGTACCAGCTCCACAAACCAACCGTCACTGGCTGAATGTTGAGTTCCCGCCGCCACTCGTCTAAAGGAATCTCTAGACCTTCTTTCCATTTGACAGGAAACAAAGGCTAAATTAAATTCCAACTGGTCATCAACTCCTCTCCTCTACTCTTTTCATCCGTTAAGTAAGTCAGCAAAGACGACAGCAAATCAATCAGAATAAATGCCGGACAGCCAATCTGACCAACGGTGACAGAAATCACACCCAATTCACCATAATCATCAAAGCTAAATCCAGTTGTGGTGCAGGTCATGGGTTTTCCGAATTCGATGGGTGATGTAGTCCACATCCAACTTGAGTTCACGCAAACGATAAAACTTAGGATCAGAGTTCAGGGCACCGAGAATCCTGGCATAGGTCCAGCCCAAGGAGTGGGGAGGCATTTGGAGCATTTTCTCAAGATCAAATTCCTCCCCCAGATACCGCTATTCCAGGAGTTGAACTGATGCGGAATCTTTGCGTACTTCTGCTAGGCACTTTTGCATCATCGGGCTGTCTCGCAAAATATCTTCAATGTCGAAGACATTAGATGTTTCGAGTCCAACTCCGGCCACCATGTCTGTGATTTTTAGTAAATTCTCTAGGTTTTCAGGTATTGCTAGAGCATCAATGTACTTAAATCCCATGTCAATTTTCTCCTATCTCAAATGGCGATAATTAGCAGACATTTCAATAGCACTCAGGCGCGACAAGCTATGCCCTGTGTCTATGTGAGTTTTGCTCATATTTATAGAATATGAGTAATATTCATGTTTTGTCAAGCAAAATATGAGGATTATTCGTTTTTATTGATTCGGGCAGTCCGAAATTTCCCGAAAGCCAAGTGATTTAGACCATTAGGTACGGCTAACCCTAGTCAAAAGTGTCTAGATATTTGGATGTGGTAGAAGAATTGCTTACCAAGCAAGGTCATGCTGCATAATCACTGTCAATGCTTGCTTCCCAAGTGTCAGTTACCCAACTCAACTGTTATGTGAGCTGGGTGATGTTGCTGAATATTGCGGTAAATTAATTGCTATGAATTTCAACTGGCCCGTGGCAATCCTATGATGAAGGCGATCGCAACCCCCTCTGAAGCTGTACCCAAGGAGTATCTTGATGCTGAAGGAGGCTGGAACCCCGATTCAATAATGTTCTTAGCCGCAGTAGCTATTTTTAGCCTATCGGTGTGCGGTTATTGGTTGTGGGACTGGCGGAGTTGGTGTTGCTTTTGGTTAAATGTTTTAGCAATTCACATAGCTGGCACAGTTATCCACGATGCCTGCCACAACTCAGCCCACAAAAACCGGATAATTAATGCCATTTTGGGCCATGGCAGTGCCCTGATGCTGGGGTTTGTGTTTCCTGTGTTCACACGGGTGCACCTACAACACCACGCCCACGTCAATGACCCCAAAAATGACCCAGACTACTACGTTTCCCAGGGCGGGCCGTTGCTACTGATTGCGCCTCGGTTTTTTTACCATGAAATTTTCTTTTTCCGGCGGCGGCTCTGGAAAAGGCATGAACTGTGGGAATGGGCAATTAGTCGGGGTATAGTGTTTGGCTTGGTGTGGCTGTCGTTTCAGTACAATTTTTTTCCATTTTTGGTGAATTACTGGTTTTCACCAGCCCTAGTGGTGGGAATCACCTTGGGATTATTCTTTGATTATTTTCCACACCGCCCCCACCAAGATCAAGGCCGTTGGCACAACGCTAGGGTCTACCCAAATCGATTTTTGAACGTGTTGATCATGGGGCAAAATTATCACCTGATCCACCACCTGTGGCCGTCGATTCCTTGGTATCGCTACCAAGCTACCTACAATGCCACTAGGCCGCTCTTGGATGCTAGGGGTTGTAAACAAACGATCGGCATTTTTGAAGGCCGGGAGTTTTGGTCTTTTCTGTACGATGTTTTTATTGGGATTCATGGGCATAAACCTGAGACTAACCCGGAAAAAGAGCCGGGTTGATCCTCATGGCCAAGCTTCCTGAGACTACGGCTTACCTTAGTGTTACTTACCACTCTTGGCAGCACGGGATGATCGTTGGTGAGGTGCAGGCGGCCAATTACCGATGGAATTTCCAGTGGTTTTTTACCCAGGGCAGATTGTTGGTTGAGCCTTCTTTGGGTCGGGCTTTGATCAAAGAGCCGCTCAGCCGTTTTCTGGAACACAGTGATTACCTCCTAGAGCCGGGTGGTAACTACACTTTTATTATTCGGGCCCAGTTGTAGTCTGGGGCGGGAATGGGTGAGTCCGGCATAAGCCAGAAACCACCTTATCTCCTTGCTAATTTAGTTACTTTGGCTATTGCTTGATTTCGGTGCAATTTCCTGGGATAAATGCCCCTAGCCTAAGCTGATATTAATTAGGATAATAACTCGGCTGGCATTGGGCGGAGAACTTGCGGTGACTTTGGCTCGCGAATGGGTCGGGTTTTTCATGCGATCGCCCCTTGCTGAGGCATCTACGGGGCTGATACTAGCTGTACGGCCTCCTGGAGCCGCCGCAAAACAAAATCCCGCTCTAAGTAAGAAAGCAGCGCACCCGCCTTGGGACCCTTATCCTTACCCAAAAACACCCGATAAACTGCCTGGAAAGCTACTGGCTGGGCGATACCTAATTCCTTGGTGGTAGCAAAGAGGGCAGTCTGTAGCTCCTCTGCTTGCCAGGTAGCTAGTGCCTCTAGATTTATCATGAGTTTTTCTAGGTATTGTAGTTGCTCTGGGGTGTTGGCTTGGGCAGTGGGGGGCATTTCTTCTAGGTAGAGGACGAGCTTTTCCTCAGGATCGGCGTAGTCGGCTAGCCATTTGCGGGCGACTTGGATGCGCTGGTCAATAATTTGCCGATCGTACTCAGTGAGGGGCTGGCTACTCCGGTTGTGAATTTCTGCTTCCAAATCTAAGTGGGGTACTTGGAGCAGAGAAATCAAGGTGCTCAACTCCATGGGTTGGTAGGTGACGATCGCCTCTCCCAGTTGAGCGTAGAACAGGGGCATCAATTCTTCCGGGAGTCTAGTACGATCGTCTAGTTCTTGGTAGCGGCTGATCAGGTTGTCGTAGTCGCGAAATAGTCGGACGATCGTTTCATAGTTGGGGGCAAAGTTAATCACCGTCCGGGGCTGAGTACGCAGCATTAGAAACCGGAGCAACTCCGGCGGCAGCAGTTCAGCAATTTCCTTTGCACTAGAGCCGACCCCCTTAGAGGAACTCATTTTAGTGCCATTAACCAAAATAAATTCATAGGGTGAATGGAAGGGCGGCTGCTTACCCAAAACCTGCCGACAAATGGCGTTGGCCACATCCCGTGAGCCACCTTTTTGGGAGTGGTCTTTTCCAGCTAGTTCGATCGTTACCCCCAGTAAGTCCCACTTGGCAACCCACTCCACCTTCCACGGCAACTTACCCCGCCCATCAAAGGGAGACACCCAGCCAGAATGACCGCAGCCAGCTACCCAGTCAGTGGCATCTTCTTTACAGGTGTAAAAAACTTCCTTGCCGTTGTAGTCGGAAACCACAGTGGTGGCAATCTTGCCGCAGTTCTCGCAGATGACTTGAAAAGGATACCAATCGTCCGATCGCTTAGCCTTGCTGACTTCTAAATAAGCAGCCCGGACTAGGTGAGCATTTTGTAAAAACTTGTCAATGTGAGTATTGAGCCGCCCCGTGCGGTACAAATCCCGCAGATAGTAAATTTCGGGCTTGACCCCCAAATATTCAAATACTTCTAAAAATTCACCCATGAAGTACTTGGCATAATCACTGGCTGAATCCTCTGGGGACAGTACATTGCACAGAGGCTGCCCCAAGTAGGGAGTAAATTTCTCTTGGTCTAGGTACTTGGGGACAGTATCAAGGGCATCGTAATCATCAACGCCATAGATGAATTTAACATTCTTACCTGCATATTTAAGGGCCCGATAAATAACATCATGGATAACTACACCGCGTAGGGAGCCGACGTGGACTCGCCCTGATGGGGTCTTTGAGTCGTTGACAATTTGGTGATCACTAGACTCGGCGGCAATTTTATCGGCCCAAAACATGAGTTAATTTTCCGTAGGTAATTTTGTGAATACTTGTGCTGTCTTAATCTAGCACGAGCCTATGGTCATCCCAGACTTGACCCGCCCCAAAAAAACATACAACCAGAAAGCAAATTATATTCAAATATCCACCGCTCCCTGCCAAGCATCTAACCAAACTGACGATAAAATACCTAGAGCATTTGCCCAGAAAGTATTGAAAATACCGAGTATCCTATGGTTCGAGTCCGAGTGCGGCAGCACGTCAACCCCCTTGCCGATAAGTATGCTCAGCCACTGATTGTTCCCGACTGGGCGAGTGTTTATACTCAGGCTGAGCAGCCATTGCATTTAGATATTGGTTGTGGTTGGGGGGGGTTTTTGCTGCACATGGCCAGTCAAAACCCTGACTGGAATTTCCTTGGGCTGGAAATTCGCCAGCCTTTGGTGGAGGTTGCCTTGGGGCAGGCGGCTGGCATTGGCAATCTCCATTACCTGTTCACTAATGTCAATGCCAACCTGGAGATGCTGTTGGCTTCCCTGCCGGTCGGAGTTTTGCGTCGGGTGACAATCCAGTTTCCTGATCCTTGGTTTAAGAAGCGTCATGCCAAGCGCCGGGTGGTTCAGCCTGACTTGGTAGCTATTGTCGATCGCTACTTGGCTGCTGATGGTTGGGTGTTTCTTCAATCGGATGTGGCGGCGGTGCTAGAACACATGGTCCAGGAGTTTACTATTCATCCAAATTTTCAAGTAACCAGTGGTCCGCCCCAGGATACGCCTAATCCTTTCTCGATCGCCACAGAGCGGGAGCGATCGACCCTCAGTCGGGGTCTGCCAGTATACCGGGCCGTCCTAGACCACGTCTTGGCTGACTACTCAAGCTAAGCTATTAGGTAAAGCTCCACCTCCTGTGATTATGGAATTGCCTATGCAACAAGATGATCAACACTACCATCGTGCCTGTGCCAGCCTCCGCCAATCCTTGGCTTGGTATTTGCCCCAGCTACGTAGCCGCCCCCAGCTAGCCGCAGCCCTCCAGCCAGCAATTCAGACCCTCCAGCAAAATCTTGACAAGCTTGACCGCTGCTTGGTGAAAATTGCTGTTTTTGGCTTGGTCAGCCGGGGTAAATCGGCAGTCCTCAATGCCCTGGTTGGTCAGCCCCTGTTTGCCACCGGCCCGACCCATGGGGTAACTAAAATGCCCAAGTCATTGCTTTGGCAGCCCAATCACCAAGTCCAGGTGGAGTTGATCGATACTCCTGGTTTAGATGAAGTGGATGGCCAGGAGCGGGCTGCCCTCGCTGTCAGTATTGCTCGGCAGGCAGATTTAATTTTGTTTGTGGTGGCGGGGGATATCACGCGCACCGAATATCAAGCCTTACAGGAGTTGCGATCGTACTATAAACCCCTGTTGTTGGTTTTCAATAAAATTGACCTCTACCCAGATACCGATCGCCAGGAAATTTATCGCCAGTTAGTCCGATGGAGCCTCCAGACTCCCGCCAACCAAATTGATATTCCCCAGAACCTAAGCGGTCAAGATTTTGGCATTGATGATGTGATTATGGTGGCCGCAGCCCCCGCGCCCCTGGAATTTCGCCATGAGGGGGCGACAATTACCCACGGTTGGTATACCCCGCCGCCTCAAATCGACCAGCTCAAACACAAGATCCTCCAAATACTCAACCAATCTGGTAAATCCCTCCTAGCCTTGAATGCCCTAGTGCAGGCTCAGCAGGCCCAGCAGCAGATTGCTGCCCACTTGGTCAATAGTACTAGCCAAGCTGCCGAGGAGCTAATTTGGCGCTACGTAAAAATTAAATCCCTAGCGATCGCCCTCAATCCCCTAGCGTTTTTAGATGTTTTGGGGGGGGTGGTGACGGATTTGGCTTTGATTCGGGCCTTGGCAAAGCTCTATGGTCTACCCATTACCAACTACCAAGCCGCCAGGGTTTGGCAGCAGATTCTCCGCAGTGGCGGGAGCTTGGTCTTAGTGGACTTGGCCACCAACTTCCTGTGGAGCTTGGGCAAGGGGGCAGCCCTATTTGGCGAGGGGGGCTGGGCTGTCTACGGCAGTGGCGCGATCGCCCAAGCGGGGGTTGCTGGTTATGGGGCATACTTAGTGGGCCGGGCAGCTCAAGTTTACCTAGAGCAGGGGGGCAGTTGGGGAGAGTGGGGGGCCAGCGCCGTCATCCAGGAAATTTTGGCCCAGACCGACTCTAGCAGTATTTTGTATCGGCTCCAGCAGGAGATGTAGGCAGTACATTATCTCCGTACAATCACTCTTCCTAGATGAATATAATATGGACTAGGATGGATAACTTGGGCTAAGGATCCTTAAGAATCAACACTTTTATCAAAACCTTTAAGAAAATTCCCCGGCTCCCGTCGTAAAAGCAGAAAGGAATTATTGGGGCTACCCCTAGCTAAAACCTCGCCTATTGGCCTCTGACCATATGTCTAGCGAAACAGTCCGCAGATTAATTGAAGATAGCTGGCATTATTTTACGGTTGATGTGGTCAATTCCCTCCCGCGATCGCAACCCATGCCCAGGGAAATTCAAACCTGCTGGCAAGAGATCCTGCAAAAACCAGAGTTTGACCAACCTGAAAATCACGGAGCAACCACCTTTTACTCAAAGGTTTATCTGTCGCCAGTCGTATCAGCAAGTATCCCAGTTCTAGGTACGATTATCCAGTGGTATTTCCAAGAAAACCAACAAATTTCCCTGAAGGTAGTTTTGGGAATTGCCTATCTCCAAGCCCTAGAGGCATGGCTCAAGCAGTGGGAATCAGAACACCTTGGGGAGTGCCAACCCCTGTTGTACTGGGGGGAAGACCTACCCCATCACATCAAACGCCTGATTGCTGATGTGGATTCCCCAGAAGTTCTCCACAAAACGATCGGCTGTGTTCATGAATCTAAGCTGGCCAGATTTTTTAACTACATCTTGCTCCAGCAATTACTGCGCTTGGGGATGCCAGACTACCGGGCCGAGGCGATCGTCCGCAAAGTGGCTCGACTCACCCACGCTTTTCTGTATCCCTTACTCAGCCGCATCGACCCCACTTGGTCAAGGCCTTGGCAGCGGCAGCAGACCTTCCAGGACTACCTGAACAGGCAAATTATTACCCAGACCCAGGAGTGGGTGCTAGACCAGCGGGTTACCATGCAGGAGTTGTATGTGGATTTGCGGGTCAACCCGGTCGATAAATATGGCCACGCGATTAAAAGCCTACACCCGGCCACAATCCAAGACTGGACCTTGAGCCTCCTAGAACACAAGCTAGACAAGGTGATTTTGTTGCAGGGTCAGGCAGGAAGTGGCAAAACCACCTTCTGTAAAATGTTTGCCGCGGCGGTTGCCAAGCAACTTTATCCCCTGTGGCTGCCAATTTTACTCGACCTCAAGGCTGTCAAAAGTTGGCGGGGGGATTGGGGCACGATTTTATTTGAGGCGGTGCAGCGACAGATTCCCAGTCTAGATAAGGCGTGGTTGGACGATCGTAACCAACGCTATCTAATCATCATCGACGGTCTAGACGAACTGGCTCTCCAGCATCCAGAAATCAGCTTTGAGGATATCCTCGGCAAAATGGCCCGCTGGCAGAAAGACTGCCACCAACGCTGCCAATGGGGGCATCGATTGTTGATTACGGCCCGCCCCTCTTCGCTGCAAATTCACCAACCATTCTTACCCGATAACCTGGAAAGGGGTGAAATTCTGCCCATGAGTCCGACTCTCAAGCAACAGTGGGCTGAAAAGTGGCATGAGTTAATCAAGCCCAAACCAGATTGGCTACCGTTTTTCCAACGGCTATCTTACCAGGAGCCTTGGACTACGGTAATGGCTGAGCCTCTGTGTCTGTACATGCTGGCGAGTCTGCACAACTGGAATCGTCTGCCTTCAATTAGTGCCAGTGTCGATTTGCAACAGGCGCGATCGCAACTCTACCAAGGCTACTTAAGCCGCGCTCCCCAACTGCCCGCCGCCCAGCCGACCAGTTGGCAAGATTTTCGGCAAGCTCAGCACCTCGGCCAAAAACTCCTTGACCTATTTCAGCAAATTCGCCAGCCCCTGCCAGCTAATCTGGATTGGCTAATCTACGATCTGATGAGTGAAGTCAGGCTTTTACCAGACACTCTGCAATTGCTGATGGGGTTAATTACCCATGCCTTGACCAGTGACCCCAGCCTGCCCAATGTAGATTACTTATTTCGACAACTCCAACAGTTTTACTGGCGTTGGTCGAAAGGAGAGTTGCCAGTTCATAGCTTTACAGACCGCAAACTTGCCCAAAATCCAGTTCCCAGCCGCCAACAAAAGGAGTGGGATATTTATGCAGGGTTGAATATGCTGCTGTTGATGCTTGAGATTCAGCGCTGGCTGATGGTGCAGGAAACTAAACTCAATCAACCCCTAGCCTTTGCCCCCTGCGGATTTGTGGGTGGTGCAGAATTTGACCCCACTAGTTTTTACCGCCTAGTCTGCTACAGTAATGCCGCCGGAATTGAGGTGTTTTTCAAGACCGTGGGCTGGGGATTGAGTGGCATTGACCTGCGGGGGGCAAATTTACGGGGGTTAAATTTGAGTGGCTGTAACCTGAGTGGGGCTGATCTCCGTGGAGCCAATCTTTGGGGAGCCAATTTGGGCCGGGCCAACCTGAGCCGGGCTAACCTGCAAGGGGCAATTATTGCCGAGGCTAACCTCCAGGGGGCTAATTGTCAACGGACTAACTTGGTGGCGGTGGATTTATCTGGATCCAACTTGAGCCACGCCAATTTGATTCGATCGCTCCTGCAATCAGCCACCCTCAACGGCACCAACCTAGCGGATGCGGATTTGATCGGCTCAGATCTAGAGGATATCTCCTGGGATAAAAACACCCAATGGCAAGGGATCCGGGGTCTAGAGACCGCCCGCAATGTCCCCGAAAGCCTGATGCGCCTGTTGCGTCTCACCTAGGCCTTGAAATTTTATTTATTCACTTTAAGCCAAAGCTAGACGCTTTTGAGTTTTAAGGTGAATTCGGGATCATCTGGCTGATCCCGTTGCCAATCTGGTCACTTTGGCATGTTGCTTGATTTCAGCCAAATTTCGTGGGATCACTGCCTTTAACCCGAATTGATGTAACTTGACCATCCTCTGGAGGTATTGTGGGCAAATCCAGACTGGGCAGGCTTATAAAAAAACCCTCTCAAGGGAGGGCTTGGGAGTCAAAGCTTAGATGTTTATACGGGTTTAGATTTCTTCAATGCGGGCGTAGAAAATCCCTTGCACTTTGACTTCTAGGGGGTCAGCCGCTCCTAGGTCTGTGTCTGAGGGCTGCTCACTGATAAAAGTACCAGCAATTTCACCCGTAGAGGCGTTGACCTTTGCGATCGACAATTCAATATGACCGGGGATAGTTTGTACCCGCTTGGTATTGGCGCGGGCCAATTCCTCATCATCCGCTTGGGAAGGCAGAGCCACAGCGTTATCATAGCCAGCCGCTACCCCCCGGCCCTTGGGGTCTAAAAACACAGAACCCCGATAGGAGGGCACCTTAAAATCACCAGTGAAATCAGTGGAGGTACTGATTTTATCGGTGGGAACCGGGGTGCTAGCTATTAAATTCTTGATAGTAAACAGGAAGGGAACCCGTTCACCACCGGGTAACTGTACGGTAATTGGCTGAAAGTCGATGCCTGCTTCTTCCCGAAAAACTAGGGTGCCATCTGGCTGGACACTGATGGTGCCGGAGATTTGGTCAAGGCTGGATGTGTATCGGGTCAAAACTTTTCCGGCAATAAATTCAGCGGTTTGACGTTTGTTGACCGGCTCTTCTTTGACAAAATAATTGCTGGGTTGCAGGCACATATCTTTGACAGCGTAGCTCTTTTGGGAATTGATGGCGATCGCACCCCGGGAAGTTTCAACCAATCCAGGGCAATTATTAGCTAAACCAGTGCCACGGATCTGGTCGTAGGTCAGCGCCACATTAGCACTGGGAGGAGTATCACTACAGGCTGTAATCAGCCCCAGGCAGCATATCAACAGGGCAATTATTGCCGCTCGGAATTTCATTGTTTGTCACCTCAGATCGTTTCTTTTAAAGTTTTGGTTATCGGCTCAGGCGGGGCCCTCTACCACGAAAATCTTACCCATGATATATTTTGTGGCAAATTGGTAGCAGGGGATCAAAAAAAACATTGTACAAGAGTGGAACAAGTTTCTAAGGTATCAGCCGAGCAGAGGATTGAGTTCCAAACCAAATTGGAAGGTCTGATGGAGGAGGTTGCCTCGCTGGCTGAACAGCATCAGCAGGATCCCCGGGCTTTACTGGCTATCTTGCGATCGCTAGAGGCAAACCACCGCAGAATCCGGGAAACTCACCTACAAATGGCTCTACCCAGCAGCCGCCACGAACTCTACGACCTCCTGCGCGAAATTGCAGAAACCGGGGGTTGGCCTTACATTCCCAGGGGCAATATCCGCTCACTGTTGAATGGCGGGCAACTTGAGACTGAAACCAAATCAGAGGAATGGGATGCCAAGTAGTACGTAAATAACTCCGCTGCTTGGTGAGCACTGACATAATTGAGCTACTTTCACATCTATAAGGAAACTATGGTGACAACAACGTCTGCTTTGCAGCCACCAATTAAATTTGGTACCGATGGTTGGCGGGGCGTGATCGCTGATGATTTTACCTTTGAGCGACTGGCGATCGCTGCCCGAGCGGCAGCCCAGACCCTGGCCAAGTTTTATGGGCAGAGCACTGGTTCTAGGAAAATTATTATTGGGCATGACCGCCGATTTATGGCTGAAGAATTTGCCCAAAAAACTGCTGAAACTATCCAAGCAATTGGGTTTGATGTATTGTTGACCGAGGGCTTTGCCCCTACCCCGGCCTTCAGCTGGGCCGCCAAACAGGAAAATGCCTTGGGTGCTTTGGTAATTACCGCTAGCCACAATCCAGGCAGTTACCTGGGCCTCAAGGTCAAGGGGGCCTTTGGCGGATCGGTGCCCCCGGAAGTCACCCAGGAAATTGAACAATTGATTGCCGGTGCCCCAGAGTTTTCCAAATCCCCTGAGTTGACCCCAATCAAGGTCTTTGATCCCTGGCCAAGCTATTGTGCTGGCATTGCCCAAAAGGTTGATCTAGCTAAGATTCAAGCTGCCATCCAGAGCGGACGGGTCAGTCTATTTGCTGATGTTATGCACGGGGCAGCGGCGGGAGGCTTGACCCAGGTTTTAGGGGTGTCGGTACAGGAACTGCACAGCGATCGCGACCCGCTGTTTGGCGGAGCAGCCCCAGAACCTCTACCCAAATATCTATCCCGCTTATTTCGACTAATTCGGCAGCACGGCTCTGGCATCGCCGTGGGTTTTGTTTTTGATGGTGATAGCGATCGAATTGCCGCAGTCGATAGCCGGGGTAACTTTCTGAGTTCTCAGGTACTGATTCCGATTTTGATTGACCACTTGGCTGCCCATCGCGGCCTGACCGGGGAGGTAGTCAAAACCATCAGCGGCTCAGACTTGATCCCCAAGGTGGCTGCCCTGCACAATTTACCAGTCCATGAAACCCCGATCGGCTACAAGTATATTGCCGATCGCATGTTGAGCGCTCCGGTTTTGCTGGGGGGAGAAGAATCCGGCGGGATCGGTTACGGCAGTCACATCCCAGAGCGGGATGCCCTGCTGTCGGCTTTGTACCTGTTAGAGGCGATCGTCACCTACGACTGTGATCTTGGTGAAATTTACCAACAACTCCAGCGCAAAACTGCCTTTAGTGCCGTGTACGATCGCCTAGACCTCCACCTCAGCAGCATGGAATCACGGCGCAAGCTAGAGCAATACCTCCAAAACCAAAGCATCACCGAAATTGCCGGGCAAAAAGTCCTCAGTTGCCTGGCCGGAGACGGCTACAAATTCCGCCTCGGCGATCAGCGCTGGTTACTAATTCGCTTTAGCGGTACAGAGCCACTGCTGCGCCTCTACTGCGAAGCCATGACTGCCGCCCAAGTCCAACAAACCCTGCAATGGGCTAAAGATTGGGCTAGCGATCGAGGATAATGATCCTGGCTCAATAGAACCCTTGCCATGAATAATTCCTCCCCTACCCGTGTAATTTTGGTGCGCCACGGCCAAAGCACCTACAACCAGGAAAAACGTATCCAGGGGCGCAGTGACCTCTCAGTCTTGACTGAAAAAGGCCAAGCCGATGCCCGACTCCTTGGCCAGACCCTTGCGCCTCTGGCGATCGCCTCCATCTACACAAGCCCCCTCCAGCGGGCCCAGCAAACCGCAGCCATTATCCAAACCTATATCAACGCCCCCCTAAAAAACGTCGAAGACCTGCGGGAAATCGACCTACCCCCCTGGGAAGGCCTCCATAAAGACCAGGTAAAAGCCGAGTACCCCGACGAATATTACCAATGGAAGCATCACCCAGCGGAATTTACCATGACCCGCGAAGGCCAAACATTCCAGCCAGTGATATCTCTATTCGCCCAAGCCCGGCGCTTCTGGCAAGAGCTGCCCAAAACTGGTGAAACTATTCTAATCGTCGCTCACAACGCCATTAACCGGGCCCTGCTAGCCACAGCCCTGGGAATTCCCCCCGCCTACTACCACCACATCCAGCAATCCAACTGCTGCATCAATGTTCTCAACTTTTTAGGCCAGGGCCGGGTGCAACTGGAATCCCTCAACCAAACTGCCCACCTGGGGGAAGCCCTACCCAAGCCCAGGGAAGGTGATCGGGGTCTTCGCCTGCTTTTGGTGCGCCACGGGGAGACCCAGTGGAACCGCGAAACCCGCTTCCAGGGGCAAATCGACGTACCTTTGAATGATCATGGCCAGCAACAGGCCCAAAAGCTAGCTGATCTGTTAGCGAGTTACCCAATTGATCTAGCCGTGAGTAGCCCGATGTTGCGCCCCAGGGAAACCGCCGCAATAGTCCTCAAAAATCATCCCCAGGTAGAATTGCAACTGGAGCCAGCCCTCCAGGAAATTAACCACGGCCTGTGGGAAGGCAAGCTAGAGACGGAAATCCAAGAGCTTTTTCCGGCAGAGTTGGCAGCTTGGCGGAGCCGCCCGGAGCAGGTGCAGATGCCTGGGGGAGAGAACCTCCAACAGGTCTGGGATCGGGCGATCGCAGCTTGGCAGAGCATTCTTAACCGGGCTGACTGGGGGGATGACCGCCTGACCAACATCATGGTTGTGGCCCACGATGCCATTAATAAGGTAATCCTGTGTCATTTGATGGGCCTATCACCGGCAGAATTTTGGCAAATCAAGCAGGGAAACGGCGGCTTGAGTATCATCGACTACCCAGAGGGCCCCGGGGGCATGGCAATTCTCCAAGCGGTGAACATCACCACCCACCTATCGGGTACGATCGTCGACCAGACTGCCGCTGGTGCCCTCTAGAAATTGCACCCCGCCAAAAACACCTTGGGGATCATCACAACAAAACTGGTCAATTTTGATCCAGAATAATAGTTAGTTGCTCCACCGTTTGGGGATCAGCTAACTTTTACACTAGATTAAGCCAAGTAGTTAATATAAAAAACTTATAGCGAGGTTGGTATGGAAGGTATGGATTTGCGCGTTGTGTTGGTGCTAGCTCCTGTGGCTGTTGCTGCTGGCTGGGCAATCTTCAACATCGGCTCCGCAGCCCTAAAGCAGGCCCAGGAATTCCTCAATAAATCTGCTAAGTAAGTGCCAGTAATTGTCAATTTTTGACTAACTGTTAACTGGGGAGTTTCCCCACTGATGGTCAATAATCAAGCTGACCCCTACTGGGTGAGCTTTTTATTTTTAATTAGCTGTAGTTCAGTTTGCTTAATTAAGGCTAAATAATTTCAAACTCCCTTAAATTGACTTTCACAGGAATTGTAACTGGATTAGTTGTAGGCTTGGTTGATGGTCGGTTATCTGGCTTGGACGTGGGGGTTGGATGAGTGTTAAGTTTGGGAAAAGCTTGTCGGGGGAAAAATCATGGAGCGGTTTTGGCAAAAGCCCATATTACTTGGTGGGGTTGGTGTTTCTGTGTGGTTAGGGTTGTGGCATAGTAGCGCTGTTCATTTGGGTAGTGATGTTTTGTGGGGCAGTCTATTTTTGTATGCGGGTTATCGCTGGTGGCGGCGATCGCATCCATTCCGACCACCAGTGCAGAAATCCGTAGTGGTTGATCGCTCCGTGGTCAGCCAAGCCTTAGACCAAGTGGCCATGCGTCTACAAACCTTAGCAGATGAAATCCCAAATTCGGCCCAAGCTACCCTAGCCCAACTCCACCGGGAACTTGATCGCACTGAGTTCCAGATTCTGGTTACCGGCGGCAAGGGAGTCGGCAAAACTAGCCTGATCAACTCCTGTCAAAGCAATTGGCAAGAAACTCCGCCCCTATTCACCGCTACAGGGGAAAACCCAGATCTAGACACCATCCTGGCGGCAGATTTGATTTTGTTTGTGGTTGCTGGAGACTTGACGGCCCCAGAACTGGCTAGACTAGCCCAAATAAAGCAGCCGACGATCGTAGTTTTTAATAAACAAGACCAATACTCCCCGGAGCAGCGCACTCAATTGCTGACTAAAATTCAGCACCACCTTGCCAGTATCGAGCGGGAATATCCGATCGTCTCTGTGGCTGCTGCTCCCCGGCCCCTCCAGATAATTAGGGAACTGGCCGACGGCAGTCAAAAAATTGAATGGGAACCACGGGCTGCCGATGTAACTGCTCTGACCGCTCAACTCGCCACTACCCTCGATCAACCCTTGATTTGGGCTACAGTCCTCCGCAAAACCTACCAGCTCGATCGAACAATTCAAGCTCAAATCAATCAAGTCCGCTACAACCGGGCCCAACCAATCCTGGAAAGATACCAGTGGATTGCCGCTGCCAGCGCCTTTGTTAACCCAGTCCCCAGCTTAGACCTACTGGCGACCATGGCCATCAACTGCCAACTTGTAATTGACCTAGGAGCTATCTACCAGCAAAAATTCTCCCTGGAGCAGGCCAAAAATATTCTGGAATCCATCGCTGATCTGCTTGTCAAACAAGGTTTAGTGGAACTTTCCAGCCAAGCGATCGCCCATCTCCTCAAAAGCCAGCCGATCGCCTACGTAGCCGGAGGGCTAATCCAGGGAGTATCAGCCGCCTACTTGACCCGGATTGTCGGCCTGAGCCTAATTAGCTACTGGCAAGATGCTAGCTCCCAGACCCCAGAGCTAGATGTCAACACCCTAGGGCAAGTCATCCAGCGGGTATACCAAGAAAACCAGCAGATCAACTACTTACAGGCACTACTGCAACAGGCGATCGGCCGGCTCCAACCCGCCCAAGAAGCAGCTTCAACTTAGTTCCGAAAAGCCATTAATCCCCCTTTACCAGAAATTAAATCTGGTCAACCAACTCGACCCCCGTTATCTAATCCATTGGGCTTGTTGATAGTAGAATTCCTGTGTTTAAGCAACCTGCGGGTTTACAATACTCTACAGACGCGAAGTTATTATTCTATCCTCATTCCTATGGCGAAAATCGAGACTAGAACCGAACCCATGGTCATCAACATGGGGCCACACCATCCCTCGATGCACGGTGTGCTCAGACTTATTGTCACCCTCGATGGCGAGGACGTAATCGACTGCGAACCAGTCATTGGTTACCTACACCGGGGCATGGAAAAAATTGCCGAAAACCGCACCAACATCATGTACATCCCCTACGTTAGTCGGTGGGATTATGCGGCCGGCATGTTCAACGAAGCAATTACTGTCAATGCCCCAGAAAAACTAGCTGGTATTCCTGTGCCCAAAAGAGCTAGCTACATCCGGGTAATCATGCTGGAGTTGAACCGGATTGCCAATCACCTGCTCTGGCTTGGCCCATTCATGGCCGATGTGGGCGCCCAGACTCCCTTTTTCTACATTTTCAGGGAGCGAGAGCTGATTTATGATCTGTGGGAAGCAGCTACTGGTCAACGTTTGATCAATAACAACTACTTCCGAGTTGGTGGGGTCTGTGCCGATTTGCCCTACGGCTGGGTAGATAAATGTGATGATTTTTGTGATTACTTCGCTGGAAAGGTTGATGAGTATGAGCGCTTAATCACCGACAATCCGATTTTCCGCCGCCGGGTAGAAGGGGTAGGTACAATTACGCGGGATGAAGCGATTAACTGGGGGCTTTCTGGCCCAATGCTGCGGGCTTCGGGGGTGAAGTGGGATTTACGGCGGGTCGATCGCTACGAATCTTACGATGATTTTGACTGGCAGGTGGAGTCGGAAACTGGCGGCGATTGTCTGGCTCGCTACTTGGTCAGAATTCGGGAGATGCGCCAGTCAGTGCACATCATCAAGCAAGCCCTCAAGGGGTTACCCGGTGGCCCCTACGAAAACCTAGAAGCTAAGCGACTCCTAGAGGGTAAGGATTCTCCCCTCAATGGGGCTGATTATCAGTACATTAGTAAGAAGCTGGCTCCTACCTGGAAGATTCCGGCTGGGGAACACTATGTGCGCCTAGAAAGCGGTAAGGGTGAGCTGGGAATTTTCTTAATTGGTGATGATAATGTCTTTCCGTGGCGATGGAAGATCCGCCCGGCTGATTTTAATAATCTCCAAATTTTGCCCCACTTGCTAAAGGGGGTAAAGGTTGCGGATATCATGGCTATTTTGGGCAGTGTTGATATCATCATGGGTTCGGTCGATCGCTAGATTAACGGCCAAAATTAGCTAAAAGAAATACCCCCAAATCGGGGGTATTTTTGTATTTTTATAGCTTTTGAGAGTTGACTAAAATCATAGATATTAAGTACTTCTCTAAATTTTTGAGAGAATCCATGTTTACTTACTCAAAACACTCTTAGGAGTTACGCAGTTGAGGAAAAAGGGTAGGTGCGGTAAAAGCAAAGAATGAACCCACCCAAAGTAAATGCCTACCACTTCTGAATCTAGATGTCTAATTGGTGAAAATTGTAACGCCTTGGACTCTTGGATTATTCACTTCTGTGAATTAGGTTGATTTCATTAACAGTTATCTAACCCATGCTTAACCATAAAGTTACTATTTCTTAATCACCAATTAAACTCATTAGTTTAGTTTGTACATGGGTCATTAATTATATTAGTTATTGGTTTAAATTATCTTTAACACATAAGCATTTTGCAATTGCAACAGTGCTTATGTAAAGGAATTAAGGTAATTTCCGGTAACGGCTAGGCAAGCATTTTTATTTATCTGACAGCTATAGCTAGATTCAGTGGTGAGCATTTATCAAGAAAAACTACGGTGGAGTTCTATTAATCCAGACAAGTAATTATTCAGTTGGAGGTTTATTCATGCAACTCTCTTACCTCTGGTCTGCTTGGGTAAAGCTAATTAAAAGGATATGGCTATTTTTGTTGATTTTCTGCTTGAGCGCGATCGCAGTTAGCTGTAGTCAGCCCAACGTTAGCTCTAGCAACAACCCCGCCAGCACCACTAATCCTAGCCCCACTAATCAACCATTTCGAGTAGCGCTTATTCCTGGATCAGCTTCAGAATCTCCAGAAAAACTAAAACCCCTGGGAGACTACTTACAAAAAGTCACCAATCAACAGGTATTATTTAATACCCCCAAAACCTATGAAGCCGCTGTGGATTTGATGGTAAATGAACAGGTAGACATGGCTTTCTTGGGGCCTTTGTCTTACATTCAAGCTAAGGAACGTAACCCAGGTTTAGCTCCGATTTTAATGCCAATTGAGCAAGCGACTGGCCGGCCTTGGTACACTAGCTTAATTGTTGGCAATCCTGATAAGGGCATTGAATCTTTACAGGATCTAAAGGGTAAGCGTTTTGCTTTTACTAGCCCATCATCTACTTCTGGTTTTTTAATTCCCTTGGCCGCTCTACAGGCACAGAATATCGATCCAACCAGGGATTTTAGCTCGATTGTTTATGGCGGTAGTCATGACAAGAATGCAGTTCTTTTAGCTGAAGATAAGGTGGATGCGATCGCCCTTAATAAAGGAGCCTTAGAAGTAGCCAAGACTGAAGGTAGAGTGCCATCAAATATTATAAAAACCCTATGGGAATCTGACCCAATTCCCACTTCACCCTTTGTAATCAATGAAAAGAAATTCTCCCCAGAATCACTTGCTAAACTCCAACAAGCTCTAGTAGATGCCCCGCCTGGGCTATTGAGTTCTACCGGGATTAAATACAACGGCTATACGATCGCTAAAGATTCAGACTTTGAACAAATCCGTCAAATTTATACAAAATATAAATTCGTAGTCATTCCTCCTAAATGAATATCCTCACCAAATTCCTGAGGGCAACGGCCATTTCCGCCGGTCTTGTGGTAATCGCAGCCGGCGGCGGCTCCCTATTGATCCAGCAGACCCAGAAGCAAGTAGAGCAAAGCCAAATCATCACCCGGCAAGCCGTGCGCGAAACCCAGGAATTACGTGTCTCCCTAGAGGAACAAACCTCAGCCCTCAAAGATTACCTGATGCTCGATCGCCAGACCGCCGATCTAGAAAAATACCAAAAAGCTAAGCAACAGTTCCTCGCATCCCTGGAGGAGCTAGAGCAACTCCTCCCCGGAGCCAAGCAGCCCGATGTAGTTCGCCGCCGCCACAGCTTTTTAGTCAACTTGGCCGAAGACCTGCAAAAGCAGACCACAGCCAGCCGCTTGCAATCGGATGTCAAAGCTATCAACTCTTTCAAGGGTGACATCAATGTTTTCCTTGAGGTACTGATTCAAGAAGTCCAAAAACAGGATGCCGCCACCCGCCAAGCTGTTGTCCAGTTCACCCAAGTGGCCAACCTGGCCACCTACGGTATTATCGGTGGAATATTAATAATCTTCATCAGCCAATTTGCTCTGACCTTACTACCTGTAATCAAATCCATCCAAATCTTGCAAGTGGGTGCCACTAAGTTGGGAGCTGGCGACCTAGGCCACCGTATCAGCATCAATACTGGCGATGAAGTAGAGCAGCTAGCCCATGCCTTCAACAACATGGCCGCCCGGATCGCCGAATCTTACCGTTCCCTGGAGGAAAAACAAGCCGCCGCCGACATCGCCAACCAAGCTAAAAGCGAGTTCCTGGCTAACATGAGCCACGAACTACGCACCCCACTCAATGGCATCCTCGGCTATGCCCAGATTCTCAGTCGATCGCGCACGTGGGGCGAAAAAGAAGACAAAGGCATCAATATCATTCATCAATGCGGCTCCCACCTACTGACCTTAATTAATGACATTCTAGATTTGTCTAAAATTGAAGCTCGCAAATTGGAGTTACATCCCCAGCCAGTGTTCTTTCCCTCTCTGCTTGACAGTGTTGTGGAGATGATTCGTATTCGAGCCGAGCAGAAGGGTATTAGTTGTGCCTACGAGCCAGATGCCAATCTCCCCCAAGGAGTAGTTGCAGATACCAAACGCCTACGGCAGGTGCTAATTAACCTATTGGGTAACGCGGTAAAATTTACTGACCAAGGACAGGTAACCTTCAAAGTGGCAGTAATGGAAACCACTGAAGAATCGGTGACTCTGCATTTTCAGATCAAAGACACGGGCATTGGTATGAGCCAGGAGTCTTTGGCTAAAATTTTCCAGCCCTTTGAGCAGGTCAGCGACAAAAAACGCAATGCTGAAGGGACTGGTTTGGGTCTGGCGATTACCCAAAGCATCGTTTCCCTCATGGGTAGCCAAATTCATGTGGAGAGCGAGTTGGGAGTTGGGAGTACCTTCAGTTTTACGGTGGTGATGCCCCTGTCTCACGAGTGGCAGCAACTGGCGGCGATTACTCAAAAGGGTCGATTAACTGGCTATGCTGGGCAAAGGCGGACAATTTTGATTGTAGACGACAAGTGGGAAAATCGTTCGGTGGTGGCTAGTTTACTGGAACCTCTGGGCTTTGGGATTGTGGAGGCGGTGGACGGCCAAGAAGCCTTGGCCAAGATGTCCCAGGGGACTGTGGATCTGGTGATTACGGATATTATGATGCCAGTGATGAATGGCTATGAGCTGCTTAGGAGCCTGCGGAGTTCCCCGGATTGGCAGAAATTACCTTTGATTGCATCATCTGCCTCGGTTAGCAATGCAGACCAGCAGTTATGTTTTGATGCGGGGGCTGATGCCTTTATGGATAAGCCAGTCCAGGCTGAAAAGTTATTTAGGTTGCTGGAAAAGTACTTATCCTTGACTTGGCTCTACGAGGATACTCCGGTGGTGACTCCAGTGGTTGCCGAGAGTGAGGATAAGATTTTGCCCGATCGCACGGTCTTGGAAGAACTTTTGAACTTGGCTAGGCATGGACGAATTAAGAAGATCATTGAAGTAGCTCAAAATCTCAGCCAGGAAGACCAGTCCTACACTGTCTTTGTCAATGAAGTAGTTCAACTAGCTCAGAAATTTCAGGTGGAGCAGATTGAAGCCATATTGCAAGAATCGCTGGAAACGATCACACAAACCTAGGGGAAATTATGCAGGAGTTGATTTTGGTGGTCGACGACACCCCAGCTAATTTAGAGGTTGTCTCCGAGGCTTTAGCCGATGCGGGGTTTGATGTGGCGATCGCCACCAATGGAGAGCGGGGCATCCAGCAAGCCCAAGTCAGCCAGCCCAGTTTGATCCTGTTGGATGTAATGATGCCCGGTATCGACGGCTTTGAAACCTGCCTCCAACTTAAGAGTCTGGAGGCCACCAAAGATATCCCAGTAATTTTTATGACCGCCCTATCAGATACCACTGACAAGGTGAAGGGCTTTAACCTGGGGGCGGCTGACTACATTACCAAACCTTTTCAGGAGGCAGAGTTAATTGCCAGGGTCAAAACTCACCTGCAACTGTACCATCTCACTAAAAATCTTGAACAGCAGGTAGCTGATCGCACAGCCGAGCTGAAGGCCACTCTTGAGAAATTGCAAAGCTCTCAATTACAGCTAATCCAGTCAGAAAAAATGGCCGCCCTCGGTCAGCTGGTAGCTGGAATTGCCCACGAAGTCAATAATCCGATTGGCTTTCTCAACGGCAGTATCCGCAATGCCCAAGAATATACTAGGGGCCTCCTGTGCCACCTGCACCTTTACCAGAAGCACTATCCCCACTCCAATGATGAGATTTCTGAACATGCGATCGAAACTGATCTAGAGTTTTTAGTTGAAGACTTTCCCCGTCTAATTGACTCCATGCAAGGGGCAACTGATCGCATTAAAAGTATCAGCGACAGCCTGCGGAATTTTTCACGCTCTGACGCTACAGAAAAGATCCCCGCCGATATCCACGATGGCCTTGATAGTACCCTGATGATTCTAAAGTATCGCCTTAAGGACAATGACCAGCGCCCAGAAATTCAAGTTAATCGCCACTACGGAGAATTGCCCCTAGTCAAATGTTTTCCGGGGCAACTCAATCAGGTTTTTATGAATATTTTGGCCAATGCGATCGATGCCCTAGATGAAGCCCACCAGAAAAAACAGCAGCAGACTAGCCAAATTGATATCACCACCAAACCCCTCAACTCAGATTGGATAGAGATTGCCATTAAAGACAATGGCCCCGGCATCCCCCCTGAGATTCAAGCTAATATCTTTGAGCCATTTTTTACAACCAAACCGGTCGGCAAAGGCACGGGCATGGGCATGTCAATCAGCAATCAAATCATCACCGAAAAGCACGGCGGTAAACTCCTATGCAACTCCAGTCCCGGCCAGGGTACTGAGTTTTTGATTCAAATTCCCTGCCCATAAAAAGCGCCTTCTAGTCGCAGTTTTAACTTTTACCCCAGCAATTAACTCCGCACCCCAGCTGGTGATCCACCCTCCGACGGGAGTCTTTTACCCACAGGCAACATAAGAGCTGGTTTATAAGTTGGGGTTCTGTTGCGATCGCCCTAGAGGGAAGCACTTCATATTCTTGCCATAGTCAATCAATTTCCGAGCATAGTTTAGTTTCTCTGCCTGTCTAGCATCCCCTTGCGATGCTGGGACATGAATTATCAGAAATCCCTGAGTTTATGACTGACCAGTTCTTCGAGAGTTTGCCAGATTTTGGTGAATGATGAACAGGAAGACCCACTGAATTTGATTGTGGAGATTAGGGGATATCGAGGGGAAGATGGAAGAATTGGGGAGTTTTGGACGTTGGGCGTTGCTTACAAAGGTATTTGAGATGCAGAATTTAATCAATGGGTTGAGCAGTTGACTCAATCAAATTGAGATCATGCTTGTAATCAAGGAGCGATCGACAATGGTTGTTACTGTAGCTGAAGCAAAAACTTACACCGCTGATGAATACCTAGCTTTGGAAGTGGAGTCGGAGACTCGAAGTGAATATCGCAATGGAGCAATTTTGCCGATGACGGGTGGTACACCGATTCACAATCAGATCACGGGGAATCTGATTTTTCTGCTCAAGGCAGCACTGAGGAGGCAACCCTACAGTATCTTTGTGAAGGATCAAAGACTTTGGATTCCGGAGCGCAATATCTATACTTATCCCGATGTGATGGTGATTCCGCGTCCGATTGCTCTACAACCAGGACGCAAAGATACGGTGATAAATCCGATTTTGATTGTGGAGGTGCTGTCTGACTCGACAGAAAATTACGATCGCGGCGATAAGTTTGCTGCATACCGGACGATCAAGACGCTTCAGGAGTATTTGCTGATTGATCAATCTCAGCATCATGTCGAACAGTACGCTAGGCAAAATGCGAATCAATGGTTATTTACAGAATATGACGGGGAGGAAGCACGGGTGGCGCTTGCTTCGATTCCAGTTGAGATTGCTTTGGTGGATTTGTACGAGGATGTTGAGTTTTAGGGGGGAAGTCATGGAGCAAACACCAGCGATCGCAATTCCTGAGGCTCAACTAGGGGAGTTTTAGAAGACTTTCCCGTTTTAATCTCAAGGCTAGAGGAGACTGGAGCATGACGAGGGGCCTATTGAATCCCGTAGAGGAAATTCTAGACTCTACAGAAAACAGTGAAAGATCAGACTCAAATCGACTGAGCAGTTTCAGTGATTTGCCAAGCTACAGCCATACCTCAAGCACTTTATTATTGTCAATTACTCGTCCTCTAAGAGTTTTTCAGTGCCGGAGTTTTGCCATCAAGGTTTAACACTTGTACGGAATGTCTAGCCGTTGAAGTGCAGTCATGGCAATGGATCAAATACTCCGATTTTTTACGGTTAATCAGCCTCTGAAGTTAGCTGAAACGCAATCATGACCATAGATTTAGATACCCTTAAGACTCAACTTGATAAATTAGCTCTAAGATGCCGAGCTGAGGTCTGATTGACTAATTACTATCTCTGTGATTTTTCTAGGTCTCCCAAATGACAGTTGTAGAGTTTAATTCTAGCCTAGAGAATTACCTATTGTTAGTTAATAAATTTACATAATTATTTATAGTATGAAATCTAGACTGCCCTGTATTTTCAACTGTTGGGGATAGCTATTGCTTTGATAGTAACTATGATTACCTTTTACTAAGAAATCGTAATAAATAATATACACTACAGATATATCGCTCTAAAAATCACGGATTTCTTCACAGGGATTTATACTATGCACCTGAGTGAAATTACTCATCCCAACCAACTCCATGGATTATCGCTGCGGCAGCTACAGGATATTGCCATACAGATCCGGGAGAAACATTTGCAGACTGTGGCTGCCACTGGCGGGCATCTCGGCCCCGGCTTGGGGGTAGTGGAGCTGACCTTGGGACTTTACCAGACTTTGGATTTAGATTACGATCGCGTCGTTTGGGATGTGGGACACCAAGCTTATCCCCACAAACTCGTTACCGGTCGCTACAAGCAATTCCATACCCTCCGCCAACAAAATGGGATTGCTGGTTACCTAAAACGTTGCGAGAACAAGTTTGACCACTTTGGGGCAGGCCATGCCTCCACTAGTATCTCGGCGGCTCTGGGGATGGCGATCGCCCGCGACCTCAAGGGTGAAAACTACAAAGTAGTCGCCATCATTGGTGATGGGGCCCTCACTGGCGGCATGGCCTTGGAGGCAATCAACCACGCCGGCCACCTCCCAAAAACCCGGCTTTTGGTAGTGCTCAACGACAATGAAATGTCAATCTCTCCCAATGTGGGAGCAATTCCCCGCTACCTAAACAAGATCCGCCTCTCCCCCCCGATGCAGTTCCTAGCTGACAACCTGGAGGAACAGTTTAAGCACATTCCCTTCTTGGGAGAATCCATGTCTCCGGATCTTGATCGCCTCAAGGAAGGCATGAAACGCTTGGCAGTTCCCAAGGTGGGGGCAGTGTTTGAGGAGCTGGGCTTTACCTACATGGGCCCGGTAGATGGGCATAATCTAGAGGAGCTGATCAGCACCTTCCGGGAAGCCCACACCCACCCCGGCCCTGTACTGGTTCACGTCGCTACTATCAAAGGCAAGGGTTATGAAATTGCAGAGAGCGATCGTGTCGGCTACCACGCCCAAAACCCCTTTAACCTAGCCACCGGCAAAGCCGACCCCCCCAGCAAGCCCAAACCCCCCGCCTACTCCAAGGTATTTGCCCACGCCCTAGTCAAAATCGCCGAAAGCAACCCCAAGGTAATAGGCATCACCGCGGCCATGGCCACAGGCACTGGATTAGATAAACTCCAAGCCAAGCTGCCCAAACAATATGTAGATGTGGGCATTGCCGAGCAACATGCGGTTACCTTAGCCGCTGGCTTGGCCTGCGAGGGGATGCGCCCAGTCGTTGCCATATATTCCACCTTCCTGCAACGGGGTTACGACCAAATCATCCATGATGTCTGCATTCAAAACCTGCCGGTCTTCTTCTGCATGGATAGGGCTGGAATTGTTGGGGCAGACGGGCCGACCCACCAGGGCATGTATGATATTGCTTACCTGCGCTGCATCCCCAACATCACGATCATGGCTCCCAAGGATGAAGCAGAGTTGCAACGGATGGTAGTAACTGGAATTAACCACACCAGTGGTCCGATCGCCCTACGCTATCCCAGGGGAAATGGCTATGGAGTACCATTGATGGAAGAAGGCTGGGAACCGCTAGAAATTGGCAAAGGTGAAGTTCTCCGCCACGGGGATGACCTGCTGATTTTGGCCTATGGATCAATGGTCTACCCGGCTATGCAGACTGCCCAACTGCTCCACGAACACGGTATTGAGGCTACGGTGGTGAATGCTCGCTTTGTGAAACCCTTGGATACGGATTTGATTTTGCCCTTGGCTAAACAAATTGGCCGGGTGGTGACCATGGAAGAGGGCTGCTTGATGGGCGGCTTCGGCTCAGCGGTTCTGGAGGCCCTCCAGGATCATGATGTGTTGGTGCCAGTCAAACGGTTTGGGGTGCCTGACCAATTGGTTGATCATGCGGAGCCGGGCCAGTCGTTTGCTGAATTGGGCCTCACCAGTGCTCAAATGTGCGATCGCATCTTGCCCATGTTCACAAAGGATCTAATCATCAGCTAGTAACTGAGCTGGCCGCCTCAGTGATCCCAAACTCAAATCTTAAAACCCTAAAAATTACAGCACTTTTTGATGAAGTGGAGGTCGCCGCCCCATCAAAAATCATTACCCAGCAGGGATTTCCAAAATAGAGATGTCTTTCATTGACATGAAAAGTGCTGTAGAAATTGGGGTCACTGGAGGCTGGATTAGCAAAGGTTAATAGTTTCTTGAATTTATCTATTCCATGGAATCCCCGCCCTAAGATCTTTGATAATAGCCAAACGGGGGGCAAATGATTGAGCCAGTGTATGGGCCGGTGGAGTCGTGGCGCTATGGGCGATCGCTCGGCATTGATGCGATCGGCGCCATTTCCACCTGCTCATTTAACTGTGTGTATTGTCAGCTTGGAGAAATTGAACGCCCCAGTCGCCAGCGGCAAGAATTTGTCCCCACGGCCAAAATTATCGACCTGGCAAGCCAGCAAAACTGGGCAGAGATTGACACAGTCACCCTCAGTGGTAGTGGGGAACCAACCCTAGCCAATAATTTGGGTGAGATTCTTGTACAACTGCGGCAACTCACCCAATTGCCCTTGGTGGTTTTGACCAATGGTACGCTTTTGCATTTGCCCGAGGTGCGATCGTCTCTACAACTCGCCACCGAGGTATCAGTCAAACTGGATGGGGCAACCCCAGGGGGATTGATGCGTATTTCTCGCCCCAGTTTTGACTTTGACTGGGAGGAGTTTAGCCAGGGTATTGGGGAATTCCGGTCGTGTTACCAGGGCCGCTTGACCCTACAAACCATGGTGACAGCCCCTTGGTCTGCCACAGAGCAGGCCGCCTATATCACCCACCTCCAGCGGTGGCTCCCAGACGCGGTGTATCTCAACCGCCCCAGCCGTCCTAAACCCCGGCATCGGCTCCTCCAGGGGCGGGAAAACCTCGAGGATGCTCCTGACGCTCTGTGGTTCAAACCAGTGGCATTGGCTGACCTCAGTGACTTTGCTGAGACCATCCACCAACAGACAGCTGTCAAGGTTTTTCTGCCGGCATCCCGGTGACCCTGTGGGGCAGATTTTAAGGCCAATATTGGATAATGGGGATAAGTCTTTCAGTCTTATTTTTTAATGCAACCCACCGATCCGTCTAAATTTACTGATAAAGCTTGGGAAGCGATCGTCAAATCTCAAGATATAGCCAAGCGCTACGGCCACCAACAACTAGAGGTAGAACACCTAACCATAGCCCTTTTGGATCAAGGGGGATTAACCGAGCGGATCCTCCAGCGGCTGGTGATTGATATTCCTCCGTTTCGGCGGCAAGTGGAATCATTTACGGGGCGGCAACCCCGCTACCCAAGGGTCGAGCAATTATATCTGGGGCGGGGTTTGGATGTGCTGCTCGATCGCGCCGATACGGCCAGGGCTAACTACGGCGATGAATTCATTGCCATCGAGCATCTGTTGATCGGCTTAGCGGAGGATGCCCGGCTTGGGCGCAAGCTAATGCGGGATTTCAATACCGACACCGTTAAGCTAGAGGCGGCTATTAAGTCCCTGCGGGGGAGTCAGAAGGTCACGGATCAAAACCCCGAAAGCCGTTACGCTGCCCTAGAAAAATACGGCCGAGACCTGACGGCCCAGGCTAAAACCGGCAAGCTAGACCCAGTAATCGGCCGGGATGAGGAGATTCGCCGGATTATCCAGGTCTTGTCTAGGCGATCGAAGAATAATCCAGTTTTGATTGGTGAACCGGGAGTTGGTAAAACCGCTGTGGTCGAAGGGTTAGCCCAACGGATCATCAACGGGGATGTGCCGGAATCCCTGAAGAACCGGCAGTTGATTTCCTTGGATATGGGGAGCTTGATTGCTGGGGCCAAATACCGGGGTGAATTTGAAGACCGCCTCCGTTCGGTACTCAAGGAAGTTATCGAATCTGATGGGCAAATTATTTTATTCATCGATGAGTTACACACGGTAGTAGGGGCGGGTTCGGCCAGTGGCACCATGGATGCAGGGAATCTGCTCAAGCCTATGCTAGCCAGGGGAGACCTCCGCTGCATTGGGGCGACCACCCTAGACGAATACCGCAAAAATATTGAAAAGGATGCCGCCCTGGAGCGCAGATTCCAACAGGTGTTTGTTGATCAGCCTACGGTGGAGGATACCATCTCGATTTTACGGGGGCTGAAGAAGCGTTATGAGGTTCACCACGGGGTGCAGATTACTGATTCTGCTTTGGTGGCGGCGGCTAGTTTATCGAATCGCTATATCAGCGATCGCTTCTTGCCAGATAAAGCGATCGATCTTGTGGACGAGGCAGCCGCCAAACTAAAGATGCAGATCACTTCCAAGCCCACCGAGCTAGAAGCGATCGAGCGCCGCCTCACTCAACTGGAAATGGAAAAACTCTCGATTGAAGGGGAAGGCAGCAGCAACCCGAATAACGATCGCCTAGAGAAACTCAAGCAAGAGATCAGCGAACTCAAACCCAAAGTCGATGCCCTCGAATCCCAATGGCAAACTGAAAAGCAACTCCTCGAAGAAATTAAATCCCTTAAGGAAGAAGAGGAGCAACTACGGCTGCAAGTGGAGCAGGCTGAGCGGGCTTATGATCTCAACAAGGCTGCCCAACTAAAATACGGCCGCTTGGAAAACATCCGGCGCGATCGCGAAACCAAGGAAAACCAGCTTACGGAAATCCAGACCCAAGGGAAAGCCCTGCTCCGCGAACAGGTCACCGAAGGCGACATTGCTGAAATTGTCGGTAAATGGACGGGCATCCCCGTCACGCGGCTACTGGCTTCGGAGCGCCAGAAACTCCTGCAACTCGAATCCCATCTCCACAACCGCGTCATCGGCCAAGGCGAGGCCATCAGTGCAGCCGCAGCAGCGATTCGGCGGGCCAGGGCCGGCATGAAAGATCCGAGTCGGCCCATCGGTTCATTCCTGTTCATGGGGCCGACTGGTGTGGGCAAAACCGAGTTGGCCAGGGCTTTAGCAGAATTGTTATTCGACAGCGATGAAGCGATCGTCCGCCTAGACATGTCCGAATACATGGAAAAACAAACTGTATTTCGTCTAGTCGGTTCCCCCCCCGGCTACGTGGGCTACGAAGAGGGCGGTCAACTCACCGAAGCAATCCGTCGCCGTCCCTACGCCGTAGTCTTATTTGATGAAATAGAAAAAGCCCACGCCGACGTATTTAATATCCTCTTGCAGGTGCTAGACGACGGTCGTCTCACCGATTCCCAAGGAAAAACCGTAGACTTTCGCAACACCATCATCATCATGACCAGCAACATCGGCAGCAAAGATATCTTGAACTTGGTGGGTGATGAAGCCAGCTACACCGAGATGGAAAAGCGGGTGACAGAATCACTGCGGGCCCACTTCCGCCCAGAGTTCCTCAATCGCCTTGATGAAACAATCATTTTCCACCCCTTGAGTAAGGACGAATTGGGGAAAATTGTCACTCTGCAACTGAAGCGAGTCCAGTACTTGCTCTCAGACCAAAAAATCAGCCTAGAAATTTCCGCCGCCGCCCTGAACTACATTACTGAAGTTGGTTACGACCCGGTGTATGGAGCTAGACCCCTAAAGCGGGCAATCCAACGGGAAATTGAGAATCCGATCGCAACTAAACTTTTAGAAAATACCTTTAC